>ERZ1643247.991-NODE-991-length-29580-cov-9.537375_pt1 | contig 29580 bp, 22 predicted proteins | sample MGYA00579264_ERZ1643247 | MGnify/ENA primary metagenome ERZ1643247 (study PRJEB29033, sample SAMEA4952262) | chicken gut metagenome | biome: Broiler Chicken; feature: Gastrointestinal Tract; material: Caecum | place: Ireland | collected 2018 | study: Broiler... | reverse complement strand
ATACAGGTTGCCTACGAGGACAGAGTGAAAGGGAAAATGCCCGAAGACATTTGCCTATCCTTCATTCAGAAATACTCGGACGAACAGAAGAAACTTGAAACTGAAATAGTCGAGTTAGAAGCGAAGCTGACCGAAACGGCAAACACGATGAAAAGTGCCGACGATTTTATACGAAGCATCAAGAAATACTTTGACGCGCCGGAGCTTACTAGAGAAATGTGCTACGAGCTGATTGACCGAATCGTAGTGGGCAGTGCTCCTAAAACCGAAGGCGAAGACAGAGTAATCGATATCATTTACAAAGTAGACATTGCTTCCGTCCTGCGTTACAAACTCAAAAAATAACAAAAAAGGTGTATGGAAAACAACTCCATGCACCTTTTTTAATGCCCCGATCTTTCCCTCTAAATGTATCCATAAAAATGTGTTAAAACAAGCACACGTCACGGTTGCAAATTGTTTTTTTGTATCAAGACGTAAATATAGACAGGCCCCGTTAGAAGAGAAAAGCCTGCTCGTACAGACGAGGCACAGCCGCGCGTCTGTACATAATAAATACCGGCAGGAAACATAATGGCCGCCTTTTGAAAGCGTTTACCGATTTCACAGAATAAACCAAAGCAATGTCGATTCGACAAGCCGCTTGGTCGGAGCGCGGCAGGAGGCGAGCGTTTTACGTGTATGCTGCGACTTGTTTGGATAAGACTCCCGATCGTCCGCATCTGTCGGTATGCCCCTTGTTCGACAAACGGTTGAGGAAAAGGGGAATATGTGTTATAATATCTGTTAATTGAGAAGTGATAGTTTACGGATCTCTATATAATAACGTCTGGCGCTGCTTTTATTAATGCGAAGCAGACGTTTGACCGCAGGGAGGTTACTGATGAAAAAACATTTTATTGCCCTTTTAAGCATGATGATGTGCTTCGTGCTGTCCGTCGGTATTTTTACCGCTTGCGACACCGAAACGGAAGTTCCGAAAAAATACACGATATCTTTTTATGACGGCGATGAACTCGTTGATACGATAGAAACTTACGGCAACGAAGAAATATCGATGCCCGCAGCGCCCAAGAAAGAAGGATTTACGTTCAAGGGCTGGTTTTCGGATAAGGGTATATGGAAGGATGAATTGACAAAGGATACTTTTGTCGGACAGGTATTGACGGAAGACGTCAACGTCTATGCGTATTACCTCGAAAACGAAACGCCTGTCGCTTCGGAATACACGATCACATTTTATATAGACGGGGAGGCGGTCGATAGCATAGAAACTTCGGGAAACGAACGCCTGACGTTGCCTGCCGCGCCGGAGAAGGACGATCATACTTTTGAAGGCTGGTTTTTCGATAACGGGACATGGCAGGAACGGTTGACGGCAAACACATACGAAGAAACTCCGCTTACGGAAGACGTGAGCGTGTATGCGTATTACAAAAAGATCGGAGGATCGGAGCCCGAACAACCGCAGGAATATACCGTGATTTTCGAAGTGGATCACGGGACTCCGATAGCCCCGATAACAACGTCGCGGATAGACGAAGAGCCGCAGACGACCCGTGACGGATACACTTTTGCGGGGTGGTATAAAGACGGCGGATTCGTCAAAAAAGCGGTATTCCCGTACGAGGTGACGGAGGATCAGACGCTTTACGCGAAATGGGAGAAGAACAAATACACGGTGCGTTTCGATACCGACGGCGGAACGTATGTAAGCGATATGATAGTATCGGTCATAGACCGATCGCCGGAAACGACAAAAGACGGATATGAGTTCGAAGGCTGGTATACGGATAAAACTTTCTCGAACAAAATCTCTTTCCCGTACGAGGTGACGGAAGACTTGACGCTTTACGCGAAATGGACGCAGAGCGGATCGGAAAAGATCGTTTTCTCCGTTGACGCCAACGGCGTTCTGACGGGAGTGAGCGGTCTGTCGGGAAGCGACATAACGGTAGAGATCCCGTCCGAGGTCAACGGCATCACGGTCACGGAGATAGGAAAGGACGTTTTCAAGGATAATAAGAACGTCGGCAGACTTATCATTCCCGATTCCGTGACGAAACTCGGTTATCGGATGTGCTCCGGCTGTACGGCTTTGAGCGAAGTGCGCCTGCCTGCCGGACTTACGGTGATACCCGACGAGGCTTTCGACGGATGCTCGTCGCTGCGAACGGTTAACTTCCCCGATACTTTGAAGGAGATCCGTTCCGACGCTTTCTGCGGCACGGATCTGACTGAGTTTATCGCGCCGGATTCGCTCACAAACGTGTGGTCCTACGCTTTCAAGGACTGCGGAGCTCTCTCGGCTGTCGAACTGAAAAACGTGCAGCGTAGGCGACGGCGCTTTCGAGAGCTGCACGGCTTTGCGATCGATCCGCTTGTCGGACAAAATGACGGAACTGTCCGATCATATATTCGACGGGTGTTCGTCGCTTGCGGATATCGATATGCCGGACAAGCCGATAGCCGTATCGTTTTCCGTGTTTAACGGAACGGCGTATTACAATGAACCGTCCAATTGGGAAAACGGAGTGCTCTATGTGGACGGCTATCTCATAGCGGTTAGCAAGGATTTTGCTCCGCTGACCGAATATACGGTAAAAGACGGCACGATAGTGATCGCGGACGATGCGTTTTCCGGAGTCGGTTATTCGTCGAAACTGAAGAAGATGACATTGCCGACCGGCTTGTATCGCATCGGGAAGTACGCTTTCTCAAAGCTCTTTTCGCTTACCGAGATCAATATCCCCGATACGGTGCGTTCCATCGGTTACGGAGCGTTCAGCGGAACGGGATACGACGCGGATACGAACTATATAAACGGCGGATTGTATATAGGAAATTGGCTGGTGGCGGTCAATAATGTTGCCATGACTTCGTTCACGGTACAGGAGGGGACAGTCGGCGTGGCTGACGGAAAAGATACGTCGCTTTTTCCGACGAGAGCGCAGAAGATCACCGTTTTGGAGTTGCCTTCGTCGTTAAGATATATCGGGTCGCGGAGCTTTGCCCGTCTTAGGATCACGGAACTGAGACTGCCGTCGGAGCTGCAGACGTTGGGCAACGGCGCATTTGCGAGTTGCTCGGCATTGAATACCGTAAATCTCGGCGATTGTTCCGGGTTGGAGAGCATAGGCGAAAAAGCGTTTTCCGAGGCGGCGATCTCGGAAATAACGATCCCCGAAAGCGTGGTTTCCGTTGGCGAACTGGTTTTCAACAACAATACGGTCGATCTTACGGTCATTTGCGAAGTAGCGGAAAGACCCGAAGGTTGGGATCCGGATTGGTCTTATACTTACAGACAGGGTACAGAGATAACGGTAGAGTGGAAAAATAGATAAGGTATCCGTTATCGGCATTGCGGGGCTGATCTTCCCCGAGAGGTTTTCGCTGCGCATTATATTGGGAGCATATATGCGCATTGCGCTTGTCTGCGGTACGGATAGCAATATTCACTCAGGTACCGACCGTTCGAAAATGTCAAGACTCTTTTATCAGGAAGCCGGATCTGCGTGACTGCGATCGTTAAAAGGCTGCGAAAGCCCCTGCCGACATTCCCGATCCGAAGGCGCGATCCGTCTTACCGCCTATGCGTACGGGCGGCTTGGAATATCGGAACCTTGCAATAATTTGCCGCAGTAAGTGGAGTCCGAAAGATAAGTGCCCAGGGGGTAATACATGTTTGTATCGACGGAGATATCGCCTAAGGTATACGGCACAGTCGCCTTTAAGAGGATAAAAAAATATCGGGCTGCCCCCCAAAAAGGCAAGCCCGATACCATACAAACAAATGATAAACCTATTTTGAAGTGTTTAACTTAAAAGCTATAAAACTTTAATACCGAAAATCGCACCGCAGTATTTTCTTAGTTTGCCACAAAATTCACTACTTTTTCAGCATTCCTTGCGGCAGGGATTTAAGTTCAGCTTGCGGAATAAGGAGTTCCACGACGGGCAACTTGCCTACCCGAAAGTGGGAAACCCGCTTTGTTGTTTGAAATTATTTACTTTTGCTTGTGAAAGTAATTTACTGTTTATATTTTTTCAATTACTTCTGCAATTTTGCAGTTCTTTAAATAATTGAATTTATATGTTTCGCCAATCATTATTTTATCATTAATAAATAATTCAATTTCTTCACCTGTATCTAAAATCAATACTATTGGGATATCGTTAATTTGAACTCCTGATTCCGGTTCTATATTTTTCTTAAATTTCAGTACTTTACCTATGATAGAAATAAAATCATTATTTTTTAATGATTTTAAGTCTTTTAATAAAGTCATAATTCCTTTTATTAAGGATATAATCAAAAAAACAAGCCCTCCAACAACACCGATAAGAAAGATTATACCTAATGCTTTCCCAAGACTTTCAATAAAACTGCTGTAATTTACAGTCATTAAAACACTAGCGCCAATACTACATATTAATGCAAATATACGACATATCATTGTATACCAATATAATTGATGAATAGATGTTTTTTTCATTAAATCGCCCTCTTAAATAAATTATGCAAAATATCCTCGCTTATAAAGATCCCATATACTTTTAAATCCGCCTCTATAGAATTCTTTCCAAGGAGACGGAGCCAGTGTAGTTAACCCTCTTGTAACCATATCGTAAGCATATTTTTCAACACTGAATGTTTCAGTTCTATTTGTTCCTATCTTAACAGCTTGATTAATTGCTGGTCTTATAAGCACATCGTATGCGATTTCTACAATTTTTTCCATTCCAAGTCCCTTAATAAGCCCCCCGAATATAAATGCAACAGCGTAATCTTCCCAAGTTCCGAACGAAGTACCGGTTAATGTATAAGCAAATAAATCTGAGATAAACTTGTTAGTAAAAGAAGATATTGCACTTGTTAATACTGCTCCTCCAGCGCCAATAATTCCACCTACGCCAGCACCCAGAACAGCTCCTGTTACTGTTCCCCCTACATATTCATACCATTTAACACTTCCATTAAATATTTGTCCATCATCTTGATAATCGGTATAAGCAACAGTTCCAAAGCCAATAGCTGCTCCTACAGTAGCGCCTATTATCAAACCTACGAGCATAGCCGTTGTAAAAACAAAGTGCCCCGTCGGGTCCGCATACATTACGGGACTATTAAGGCAGTAAGCGTAGAGGTTAAGGCCGTTTATGCTTTCGTAGTCAAGGTAGTCGGGGTGGTCGGGCGAAATGAATCGGCAGGTAGAAGGGTCATAGTAACGCGTCTGAAGGTAGTAAAGCTCTAAGTCCTTATCATAGTAGTAGTCCTTATAGATAAGCGAATTAAGTTGACCGATAGAGTAGGCATTAAAGTAGGCGTTTTCCCAAATAGTATAGAGAGTATCCGAGTATTCGGTATTTATTACTCTTCCCCATGCGTCATAATCATATTTTATCACACATTTGCCGTTACTGTCAACAATTCTCCTAATATTTCCCGTAAGATCCTTGACGTAATAGAAAGGCCGCTCGCTTATATGCCTTTGTCCCAGGTCATAAACGGCGTAAGGCAGCATAAAGCCCACCGCGCCCGAAGAGTCGTACATATAGGTAATATACGGGACGTCGGAGCCCTCGAACTTTTCGCGCAGCAGTCTTCCCTGCTCGTCATAGAGAAATTAATTGTAGAAACAGGTATACCTTATTCAGATATACCTGTTTCTACATATAAAATAAGCATTATTTATTAATATTAAACGCCTGATTACTTTTTTTCATCTTTTACCGTATTTGTTTTTACTCGTTGCGCATTGATAAAAGCGACGATATTGCGCATTCTTTTACCGGAAAATAAAATAAGGTTTACAGCTACCGTCTTTTTCCCGCAATATATCATGAGATGAGGAATAAAAAGTATCGAACCCAACTCCACGTCAGTAACTTTGGAGTAGTAAACAATGCGTTGCGCCTTTTTGAGTTTTTCTCCATAAGCGCCGTTTGGAATAATAAAATAATTCTTATAAAAAATGAACTTAAGATTAATCATTCGTACGATAAAAAAAGTTATGGGTATTACTAATAAAAGGCCGAAAAGTCCAGTTATCGGCGCCGTGATAAAAACTATAATGCTCCATACTGCCCAAAAAAGGTCAACAACGACAATGAAAATTAAACATACTATAAAATATGCGCTATTCGGATAAAAATTCTTATATTTCTGCATTGAATAATACCTTTATTAATTTTTTCTTAAAGATGGATAGGCTCCGAGAATTCCTTCAATTATACAATTTAAAAGCCATGAAATTGTAAATTCTTCTACTAAATGCCAAATAACCCCTTTTACAAATGTTTTAAGCGACATATGGAAGTTAAACTTTTTATTTTTTGTCAGTCCGGATAAGAAAACCTGTTTAAAGCTATGACTACCGACATTAATGCCTTTAAATTTAAATGACACATCTATAATTCCGGCGCTTAAAAGACCTATAACAACGGAAACTGCCGAGGACAATAAAATTTCACAAATTGAATAGTTTGATTTATTAGTGATATTTTCCAAACTCATGCCTATTGATGTAGATAAAAGACTGCCAAGTGCCGGACCTAAATATTGTCCAATGTAAGGAATTAAAGATAATGCACCTCCAATTGCACCACCAATCGTTGACCCCAAATACATTTCCCATGATGAAAATTGCCAATTAGAAAAATCTCCGCCATATAAAGATATATTAGTTGCTATATCACTTAAACCTTGCCCAATTACTCCGGCAATAGCACCAGCTATCAACGCCGCACCAATTGATAATAGTAAAGACGTAATTGCAAAGTGCCCCGTCGGGTCGCAGTACATTACGGGATTATTCAGGCAGTAAGCGTAGAGGTTAAGGCCGTTTATGCTTTCGTAGTCAAGGTAGTCGGGGTGGTCGGGCGAAATGAATCGGCAGGTAGAAGGGTCATAGTAACGCGTCTGAAGGTAGTAAAGCTCTAAGTCCTTATCATAGTAGTAGTCCTTATAGATAAGCGAATTAAGTTGACCGATAGAGTAGGCATTAAAGTAGGCGTTTTCCCAAATAGTATAGAGAGTATCCGAGTATTCGGTATTTATTACTCTTCCCCATGCGTCATAATCATATTTTATCACACATTTGCCGTTACTGTCAACAATTCTCCTAATATTTCCCGTAAGATCCTTGACGTAATAGAAAGGCCGCTCGCTTATATGCCTTTGTCCCAGGTCATAAACGGCGTAAGGCAGCATAAAGCCCACCGCGCCCGAAGAGTCGTACATATAGGTAATATACGGGACGTCGGAGCCATCGAACTTTTCGCGCAGCAGTCTTCCCTGCTCGTCATAGAGGAAGTGAGTGACTTTATTGCCGTTGACTTTTTTAATGCGTCTGCCGCTTAAATCGTAATACAGGTTAATGTTCCCGAAAGATTTAAGGTTGCCGCCGTACCAAGACAGGGTATTGCCGTTATATGAGGCAGGTCTTCCGAAGGAGTCGTAGGAGGCGAAGGGAGTATTGTTGATTTTTACCAGTCTTCCGAAAGAGTCGTAAGAGAAAAGTTTAACCTTATTTTCGTCGAAGGAGTAGAAAGGAGAGGCGTCTTCCAAGAACTGTTCGCCGCAGTAAGTGGAGTCCGAAAGATAAGTGCCCAGTGGGTAATACAAGTTTGTATCGACGGAGATATCGTCTAAGGTATACGGCACAGTCGCCTTTAAGAGAATGTTGCCTTTATCGTCGTAAGAAAATATTGTGCTTGTATCTGCCGCCTGATTGTCTTCGCGGATAATTCTTCCTTTATCGTCGTAAGAATATTTAATAGTGGCGGCCGCGCCCTGCTGCTCGTCGGTATAAAGGTCTTTTTTTACGACGGTTTCCTGTGTGATGTTGCCGTTTTTATCATAGGCGTAATCGTACTGTGTTTTAAGGCTTTCTGCCGACAGGCTGACAGACACGCTGTCGATCGCATTGGAAGTTTTAAGGGGCTGTACGTCGTCGTTTTTATAATGATATGTCTTTTCGACCAGACAGGTGTCGTCCGAATAGACGGGACTTATTTTTTGTCCGCTTACTCTTCCCAAATCATCGTAAGAGTACGAAAGACTTGCCGATAAAACGCTGTTGGCATTGTAAATTTTCATGCCGTTTAATCTGTTATCGGGATAAACGCCTTTCACAGCGTCTTTTTGATAGTCGAAAATTTCGGTGACGCATACGTTGCCGCCAATCTGACGTTCTATTCTTTCGGTGCGGTCGTGGCGGGAGAAAACTTTTATTTTCAATACGGACGAAATATCGCTTGGCGGAGTAGTATCGAAAGAAACGCCGGGGAAAACGCAGGTGAGCGTAGCAATATTCGGCGTATTTTCCATGGCCGTTGTGCGAGGTTTATCGCCGACTTTTTCCAGGCTGTCGGCAATATAATTTAATTCGCCGCTTATTTCGTCATAGGAATATTCCGCTATAAGCGAGAGATTATTCTCGTCCGCGCCTTCATAAACAGCTGTTTCGTTGCCGTATTTGTCATAAACCCATTTTGTAGTAATACCTTTTTGACAGGAAATAAAATAGTTTACGTCCTGCGCGTCTGTATAGTCGGCGCTGAGATGATATGAAGCGGTAAACAATATCTCGTCCTGATCGGAGCCGGCAAACGACTTGGTTACTTTTATTATGTTGCCGTTTCCGTCGTACTCGTATAAAACCGAGGTGCCGTCGCTGCTTTCCGCTTTGGTCATCAGTCCTAAAGTATAATAATATGTGTAAGTATGGTTTGCCTGAGAGGTTTCGTGCAATCTTCCCATTGCGTCATAAGAGTAGGTTACCGTATATTTATCCTGAATTTCTTCATCGGTTATGCCGGCGGGGTGCGGCAGAATGATTTTTACCGGCCTGTCTTCGGAATAATCGTATAAAGTAACCTCGCCCAGTTCGTCTGTATCGCTGACGGGAACGTCAGAGGAGCTGTATTCGCTTTCTGTACGTATATACTGCGAATTTTCCGCGTTGCTTTTAAGTGTATCCGTAATAATTTTGTTATCGGTTTGGCTGTCGGTGGAATAATCGCGGCTTTTGACGGTGTTTCTGTAATCGCTGGTACGTATCAGTCGGTATTTGTTGTCGTAGACATAATCGGTTTTAAAAGCATTGTTTTCGTCCCGGTTGCCGCCGAAGTTCCAGATATTCTGTCCGACGGTGTTTTTATCCGCGTCGATAATGGTTTTTACAATCTGCCCGGCGTCGTTGTTCGTCTCGGATTCGCCGTAAACTATCTCGCTGTATTTTAAGTTAAATTCGCTTCCGTCTTTAAACTTTATTTTTCGTTGAACGGAAGATTCCGAATAAGATTCTTCAAAATAACAGTCTTTAATAGATTTTGTAATAACATTATCGTCTTGTTTTATGTTTTCGATTTCCGATTCGTATTTCAGATAGGTCTGTTCGCTGTCGGGATTAAAAATAAGAATGCGGGGCTGATTCTGCACTTTTGCCGTAACGCCTTTTACAAAAGAAAGATTATCAAGATATACGTCGAACGGAAGATTGCACGCTATGCTCAGTTCGATGTTTTTAAGCGTATATTCCTTATCGTCTTTCAAAAGGGTCTTTTTTACTTCAAACGTGTTGATATCGCACTGCCAATCGCCGGATGTAATATCTGCATAAATACCGTTTTCGTCTGTTTCGTCAGTAGTCGAGTGGTCGTCGGCGTTTTCATAATGTTTGGTAATTTTCACATAAAAGTGATTGCCGTCTTCCAAAATATCTTGATTCGTCCGGTCGAATAAAAACCACAGCATATACGAAAAATTGCCGTCTTCGAACTTATAAATATTTCTCATGCTGTCTATAACGGTATTTTCCATGCTTTGCGAAACGATATAATCGCCGTCTTTAATTAACCGCAGAGCTTTGGATCCTTCTACGTAATTTACCGAATCCGTCTGTAAAGCAATTTCTTCGGAGTCTTTAATAAGTTTCCATCCGATATCGTCTTGGGAAGTTTCTTCAAATCCGGGGTTTTGCAGATAGTTGTTTTTCTGAGATTCGACAAATATGCTTTTATCGTGAATACCCGATTGCATCAAAACGAAATCTTTAGGGACATTGCTGCCGGGTTTTGCTTCATATTTCAGAAAGGTGTAATAATAATTTCCGTATCCCGCTATAAAACGATAAATATATTTTACGCCGGTGTGAGACGTAACATATGTTGTGTTTGAAGCGTTATCTATATCTATTCGGGTAGCGATTGCTTCGGTGGCGGCGGTATTGCCGAATTGAGATATCTTTGAAAAACCTGACTGACGGGTAACTTTATTGATTTTTTGATCCGAATAATCGTAGACGTATTTCAGCCCGATAAGATTATTGGCACTTGTCATGTTGCCTTTATTGTCGTAAGTAAAAGATATACGCGGTTCGCTTTGAGTTCCCGATACGCGGCTGACGCTTGCCAAGATATTGTTCGGTATATAATAATTAAGAGAAAATCCCGTATAATCTACGGAATCCGCCTGATTTTTACGGCAGCTCATGGATGCGAGTTTACCGTTCTGGGAATAGTGCAGTTCGACAATGTGTTCCGAGTTGCTTACCGAAGCTATATGTTTGCCGGAGCTGTCGAAAGTAATGTTCAGTTTATTTCCTTCTGCGTCGGTAATGCCCGTCAAACGATATGTAGATACTTCGGCAGCCTGAATGTCCGCGAACGAAGTTTCGGAAAACTCCATAATGTTGCCTGTCTCGTCGAAGTAAAAGCATTTTTTCGGCGAAGTCGACATGCTTCCGTAAGCGGTGTTATAAAAAAACAGACCGCCTTTCGGATTGTCCTTGTTTGCAAACCAACCGACCGTAAAATCTTCGGCAAAATCGTTTTCGTTTTCCAACATATTTCGGTAAGTTTCGCTCAGTTTATACAGATATCTGTTGACGTTGGTGGTCTTTTGATACTGTATGAGCTTATCGTCCGCATTCCAAAGAAACGCTTTGTTGCCAAATCTGTTTATTGTTATTTCGAGATTCAGTCGCCAGCCCGCTCCGAAGGCGTCATATTTATAAAAAGGCAGTTCTCTTTGCATCCCTGTATGATTTACCGCGGTAAAAGTAACCGTGTCCGCATTGGCGTATCTGCTGCTGTAAACGTGCTCGATGTTGATTTTCGGTAAGCCCGTCTGCGTCTGTATATCGGTAAATTTATATGAAAGAGCGCCCGAAATAAGGTCGACGCTGCCCTGTCCGCCGTCGCCGAGGTCCTGCTTTAAAGCCTCGCCGCTGTATTTTTGCGTTAAAATATCTGTGTTGCTCATTTAGTTTTCCTCCTTAAAATTCTCCGTCAATCTGCCATTTTTCCAAAACGCCGTTGCAATTATAAAGTCCTATCGATATGTAATCGTATAATGTTTTGTCCCGATCGGTGGTAAATTTTACCTTAAATACGCCGTTGACGAAAACCAGATAGGAATAACCCGTTTCGTCCTCGGTCGAACGAATCACCGTTACGTCTACGGGCTGGTTCGCAGAAACCGATACGGTTGTTTGCGCGGTAACTTCCGCATTATCGGTCATATAGTCTTTTATCAGCTTAATTTTGTTCTGCAAAATACTGGCGACAACCGCAACGCAACTGTTTTCTCCGTCAAACTTAACAAAAACTTCCGGCTCGGCTGCGCCGTCCGCGTCAAAGGTCAGACTTTTTATCGTAAAATCTACGCGCGCCGATCTGTATCTGACGTCGCCTAAAGCGATGGAACGGACGAACTGAGGGCTTTCTTCGGTGCCGGTTGCCGTCCAACGGGCATAGTCCGTTTCCATGTTTACCGAAGTGATTTTCGGCGCCGCGTGCGAATAATCGGTGCGTACAATACCGCTGTCGCTAAAATCGATTCCTATTCCCGTTTGTCCGTTTTCTTCATCGGTAAAAATAATGCCTCCGTTTTCGGCTGCGGTAAGAAGGTCCTGTTTTTCATCAAAACAGTCCTGCAGCAGTTCTTTTGTCAGAAGAGTGCCGGCCTCGATTATTTGTCCGGGACATCTTTCGAGAATAACGCTTTTCGTGCCTTCCAGAAAGGTGCCGTTTCCGCTTATTTTTTTAACCGTAAAGCTGTTGGGATATTTAACTTTTCTGTTTTCCATTTTTTTCATCTCCTTAATACGTTCCGTGAATATTCCAGTTTTTAAGCGTAGCGCGGCATCCGATGGCGCCAATGGCAATCGCATTGTAATCGGTTGTCGCCGTTGCGGATTGCAACGAAGCCGCCTTGCTTCCGTTTACGAAAAAATCATAGATATAAATTCCGTTGCCGTCTTTGCGGCGTTTAACGCCCACCTTAAAAGGATTGACGACGCCGTCGGTTTTATTGTACGAAACGCCGTATTTAGACCCCAGTTCGCGCCATTCGCCGTGCCGAATGAGCCTGACTTTGTCTTCGGCAAATCCGAACAGACAGAAAATGCTCTTCATGTCGTCTGAGGAATCGATAAATTTAACGGCTATTGTAGGATCTCTGTCAACGGAAGCGTCATAAAACACGTTTTCCACATCGAAACTTATATCCGCATCGGCATATCTTATAAAAGAGTTTTCCGCTTGGCAGAGATAGTGTTCGCCGTATCCGATACCCCACGACGGAGTGGGAGCGGCCGTCCATTTTTGAGTGTTTGCCGAATAACGGAAGTCGCACACCAGATTTTTGGCAAAAGCGGAATAATCGGGAATAAAACAGCCGCTATCGGCTTCCAGACGGTTTCCGTTTAAAAGTATGCCTTCCTTCGGGACGATTTTATTTTGCTTTGCGGCAAACATGCCGTTTAATAGTTCCGCATTGATAAGCGTACCTTTATTAAGCGGAGCGGAAAGATTCTCATCAGACTGATTTCTCGTAATTTCCGCCAATATACTCTCGCCGGTGTCGACTTTATTAATGCGATAGTTTTTAATAAACTGTTTATTTCTGTCGGTAAATTGCATATTATTTTCCTCCTCAGTTGCTTCCCACCAGTTTCCAGTCGGTAAAAGTGGCTTTACAGCCTATTGTGCCGATGCTGATGTCGCTGCAATCCGTAATTGTTTCAAGACTGTCGAATGCCATTTTCAACTCGTCATTGATAAAAACCGAATAGTGCTGCGTACCGTTTTCGCCGTTGCAGCGCAGAACTCTTAATTTCATGTTTTCATATTCGCCGTTCTGTGCGGGGTACGAGATGTTTTCTGCCATAAATATATTCATCCAGTCGGATGACGCAATAACTCTTATCCGGCTGAACGCAAAGCCGAACAAAATAAATATGGTTTTTTCGCTGTTATCGTCGTTTAAGCATACGGCAATGGTGGGGTCGCTGTCCCGATTGAGATTGTAGTGAATGTCTTTTACGTCAAAAGACAAATCGAATGACGAATATTTTTTTCCCGCTTCGCCTACATGATTAAGATAATGTGCGCCCCAATCAAAGCTGTCGGGATAAGCCGGGCAGCTTGTCCAATGCGCTTTGTCTAATTGACTGTCGCATGCGTCGAAGGGAATAAGATCCTGCGCCAGCCGGGTATAATCGCAAATAAGTTCGTTTTTTACCAGAGTAAGCCGGTTTGACGAATTTTTGTCTATACCGTTGCCGAAAATAAGCGCGTCCTGTTTCTCTTCAAAAGCGGCTGTTAAGTTTTCGGCGTTAAGCACGGTTCCTTCGTCGCCGTCGCCCTGTTCGTCTTTAAAGATATCGACTTGTATTTTCTGACTGGTGTCTTCTATTGTCAAATCGAACCTGTCGGGAAACTCCACGATTCTGTTTAATAAGTTCATAGTTTTCTCTCCTTTGGTTTTTTAATACGCCGCACCGACATACAACAAATTGGGTGAATTTGTTTGACCCACCGTTTAGCGTTATCCGCAGTAATGCCTTTTTCGCCGGGAAAAGCGCTGATAAAATGTTGTTTGTGCAGAATATTTGCCTTTAATTTAACATTTAATCATGCCATATGTCTGGCATGAATCAATTTAGCGGTCATTTATAAGGCGCTTTCTAACAATAAAAATTAAATCGGAAAAAAGCATTAAAGCGCTATTTCATGCCCGACATCGGAAAATATGCTATAAGTTATTCGGTAAATAAAACAGCGTATTTGCGCAAATTTAACCGCCGTATAAAAAAAGTTGCGGCGACGAATTTTTCAGATCTTAAAAATTTTCGGCTTATTTTAATCAATCCGCATATTAAATTTTTTATAAAAAAAATTCCAAACCGAATTTATGCGCGTCGGTTTGGAAAGGTTAATTCAATGTCATTAATTATATAAAAGCTTAACTATGCAATTATAAATAAAAAATCTCGATTTTTCTTTGCCGCATTTTAAATAAAAAAACAAAAGCGGCGTTTAATTAAAAAACCGAAAAATTAAATTTTATATAAGAGTGCTTCTTTTCTGTAATAAAAGGGTGTTTTTCCGAATTGTTTTTTAAATTGCCTTGTTAAATACACGGAAGAAGAAAAACCAAATTCATCGGCAATGTCCTCTATGGATTTATCGGGATAAAGCAGCAAATACTGGGCAATCTGGTTTAATTTCAAGTAATTTTTATACTGTATGGGGGACATTCCCGTCTGCTTTTTGAATAGAGTAAAAAACCGTGATTCGCTTAAAAAGCAAATAGATGCCAAAAATTTAACCGAAACGGAGGAATGAAAGTTTTTTTGCAGATATTCGACGGAAGGTTTGATTTTTACGGAGAAATCGCCGGTGCGAGAAGTGTTCATTTCGGAAATCGCAACAGACAGAATGTCAAAAAAAAGAGAAGCCGTATAAAAATTGTTTTTTAAAGAATATAAAAGACAGTTCTGAAGTTCTTCAAATTTATTAATTAAAACGGTAGCGTCCGCTATACTGAATTTTTGTATTTTGTAATTGTACAGATTAAAATCGCTGACCGCTGTGTCAAATGAAAAATGCATAGAGTAAAACGACACTTCCCGATCGGCGGCATCGATATGCCATGAGGAGCGGTACAGACAGTTTTGCGGAATAAAAAAACATCCCCGGGATAAACGGACGTGACTTCTCCTTTGCAATGCAGGGAGCATGTGCCTTTCAGCATTATCGCAAGGGAATGATAGGGTATCGGAGATTTTTCGTAATTATTTTTATAATCTAGATTTCTTGTGTATTTGTTTATAAATAACGTAGATACGTTTATATCGCTTAACTTCATTTTTCACCCTGCTTCAGTAGTATTGTGCTATTTTTTAATAGTATAGCACATTGAACGGGCAATGTCAATGTGCTATAATTAAGTAAAATCCGTAAAAAATCGGACGCTTTTTAAGGCTTACAAAGTATTTATAAAAGGCTTGCAACCGATAAAAATTTACCGTTAGGAGCACAATTCCATCGGAGAAGAATCAAACGGAACTATTTAACGTAGCAAAATCTACGGGTTTAATAACTTAATCGGGAAGAGAGTAGTAAAAATGAGTAAAAGAGTTCTTTTAATAGGCGGCGGCGGAACCTTGGGTACATACACCGCGGCGGAATTATTGAATCAGGGACATTATGCAGATATCATTTGCCTTGAAAACAAAGTTTCGAAATCCGAAAAACTGAAATTTTTTAAAGAAAATGCAACCCTGAGCTTTTTGGAGAAATTTTTGAGCGGAAAACATTACGACGGAATCGTGAATTTTATACACTATCCCGATGTTGATGCGTATCCGCCGATTCACAGACTTTTAATGAGACATACGGAGCATCTTATCGTGCTTTCATCTTATCGCGTTTATGCCGACGAGCAGCACCCGATAACCGAATCCGCCCCTCAGCTTTTAGATGTGTCTATGGACAAAGTTTTTTTGGAGATGGAAAAATATGCGATATCAAAAGCCAGATTGGAAAGATATCTGACCGGCAACTGCAAGGGAGAAAATTGGACGATTGTCCGCCCCGTAATATCCTTTTCGAAACTGCGATTTGATTTAGTAACTTATTACGGGGATATGCTTATAAAAATGGTTGAAAGCGGCAAAGAAATTCCTCTGCCGATAGAGGTGCAAAATCTTACGGCAGGACTTGACTGGGCAGGAAATTCTGGAAAAATTATCGCGAATTTACTTTTTAAACCCGAGTGTTTCGGCGAGGCATATACGGTTTCTTCTGCGCCCGGTTTGACATGGGGAGAAGTCGCAAAACTTTACACCGAACTTGCCGGCGCACGATTCAAATGGGTGACGGCGGAAGAATATCTGAACTTTACGAATAACTACAATTATTACGCGCTTATCTATGACAGAATGTTCGATCGAAGCATCGATAATAAAAAAGTACTCGCTTCTGCCGGCTTAACAAAAAGCGACTTTCTGTCCGTCAAAGACGGTTTGAGTAAAGAAATAGAATTGTTCAGAAAAGAAAACTGTTAAAAATTCTTGCAGCAATTAAATTAAAGCTGAGATCCGCGCGGTTATCTGTACGGACAGGGTCCGGTAATTGCAGTAACGTAACAAAAAAGGACTCGGAAGGTTCCCGAGTCCTTTTTTTGTTTAATTTGCTTTTTTGTGAGTATGTCTCCAAATACTAAACCGTCTGTAAAAAGCTGAACGGCTGAGAGACAGTTTTTTGAGGGAATCGGCAAGGGTGATCTTGCCTTGTATATAGTCTTGTGCAACGTAAGTAAAATTTTGTGACAAAGAAGTTTTTGGTCTGCCGAATTTAACGCCGCGTTCTTTTGCAAGGCGTATTCCTTCTGCCTGCCGCGCTCGAATGTTGGATCGTTCGTTTTCCGCCACAAAAGATAAAATTTCCAAAACGAGGTTGGATACAAATTTTCCCAGCAGGGTATCCGTCCGACTTCGCGTATCCAAAAGAGGCATGTCCAGAACAAGAATATTTGCTCCTATTGACTGCGTTATTTTACGCCATTCTTTCGTGATTTGGTCATAATTTCTGCCCAGTCTGTCTAAAGACGGAACAACAAGGAGGTCATCTTTTTGCAAAACGCCGCACAGTTTCAGGTATTCTGTACGGCAAAAGTCTTTTCCGCTGATCTTTTCCGCATAAATGTTTTGCCGCGGGATCCCGAGTTGTTTGAAGGAATCAAGCTGCCTTTCCAATTTCTGGTCTTTCGCAGACACGCGAGCATAGCCATAGATTTTCATAAAGTACTCCTTTTTTGTAAACAGTATAACAAAAAAGCGGTAAGTTGAAAACTAAAAATAAATAAAAAAATCGTGTCTCAAAAAAGTACACTATTTTGGTATTTAAATATTAGTTACAGTATGTGAATCGCATATTTATATTAACATAAAATTTTATATTTTTCAAGAGTTTTTAATATATTTTTCAAAATTTTTTAATATTTTATGCAATTTTCTTACGTTCCGAATTGGTGTACTTTTTTGAGACAGACGACATATTGATAAAAGGATGATGGTAAAAAGGAAGTCTTATGGAAGAAGGAAAACGGAAAATTGACAAAATCAGCATGATCGTAATGATCGTCCTCATCGTTCTGCTTTTGCCCGTACTGATCGTAAACCTTACGCTCATCGTAAAAGGGAGTATTCACCCCGACACGCCGCCCGACGTGTTCGGCGTTGCGCCGCTTGCCGTAACATCGGGGTCGATGGACGGCAGCAGGGAGGACAGCTTTGCAAAGGGCTCATTAATTTTTGTAAAACTTCTGGACGAAAACGAAAAACAGACGCTTGAGGAGGGGGATGTCATTACTTTCCGCTCTTCAGGTGCGTTTGTAACGCACAGAATTGTTTCCGTGTTCCGTGATGAAAGCGGCAAAATAGTTTCTCTGGTAACGCAGGGCGACGCAAACAATACGACGGACGGCGCAATTGAATTGGAAAATGTGGTGGGAAAATGCGTAGGAAGCGTTGGCGGACTTGGCGATTTTGCCATGTTTATGAATACGCCTGTCGGCATTCTCGTGTTTGTGGGGATTCCCGTTTTGCTGTATATCGCATACGACGTGACGCACATAATGATTATCAATAAACGGGCAAAGTCAAGCAATAGCGCCGAATTGCAGGAAAAGATGGCAGAGATAGAGCGTTTGCGTGCATTAGTAGAAAAACAGGGCGTTCAGGAAAGCGCTGAACAACAAGACGCACGGCAGAGCACTCAAACACCGCAATCGGAAAGCGAAACTATTGCCGACAAGAAAGAGGAGTAATTTTAGCTTTGTACCACACGCAGAGCGAATTTACATAAAAACAAAAACATGACGGGAGGTCTGAAATGACAAAGAGAAAAAATGTTGTTTCAAAAATGTTGTTGTTGGTGCTGATCCTTACGCTGATCAGCTGCTTCTTCCTCGGAAGTACCTTCGCCCGCTACACCAGTAGCGGAAGAGGTACGGGAACACTGGAAGTTGCAAAATGGGATGTTTCCAATACAAAAGGGGAAATCGAAGTTAATTTTGATAAACTTTCTCCTGCAAAGGAGGCTTACGAAGGCGGAGACGTTTATAATGCCGAAAACGTTCGTTCTCACGCTTCGGGCAAGGTATTGGTTGCCGTCATTACGAATAAAGGCGACGTAAGCGCAGAGGTCACCTTTACGGCCGGAGATATTACTCTTGTGGGTTCCGGATACGGTACGGACGAAGCGCCCACGGAAGATGCCGTAAAAGGACTTTTCACCATTGCTTTGTATCAGGGGACTGAGGAATCAGACACAGATACCACAACACCTTTAGAGAAAAAGACCATTGCAAACGGGGAAACGCTTTATATTTTTGCCGAAGTTACCTGGACGAGCGACGACGAAACTGTTTACGGAGACGCAGCGGACAAACGCGACACTTGGGTTGGCGAAAATGTGACTTCTGTCAGCTGGACGATTTCCTATACGGCAGTTCAGGTTACCGAGCTCCCCAACGCATAATTCTAACTTTGCATAACTATATTGACTGCCGTGCCCACAGCAGTGTGGGCGTAGGCGCGGCAGAATGTAGTTTTGCATAATCATCACGCTGTAAATTTTTTTGGCAAGGAGAAAAGAGCGGATAGGACGGTGTAGCGTATGAAAACGGAAAACGAAGAAAAAAAAGCAAAAGATCAGGCCGATATTTTTAAAAAATCCGGACGCAAAAAGGCGGTACGGGACAACACGGAAACTCGTATCGTCCGTGTACCCGTATTTTCGGAAACAAAAGTCGCGACGGCGGAGGACATAGGCGAATCCGAACAGATCGACGTGCGCCTGCCGCGGCGCGCAACCGTCTTTAACAAGCAGGGTGAGCGCATCGGTAAAGTCCGCAAAAGTATCTGGCAGAACCAAGAGGGTATCGAACAGGGGACGTTCGTCAAGGAAGAGACAAACGTGTTTGTCTATTCGGGCGAATCGCGCACAGGTTATGTGGACAAAAACGACAACGTATTGTCGCTTACCAACAAATATATAGCCACGCTGCGCAGGCCGGAACGTTATTGGATCCTTGCGCTCGTGCTGATTTTGGTGCTTGTCACGCTGCTCACCGTCATACTCAGCGTATATTTTCTCACGCGGTCGGAAAACACGGATTACGCGCCTGTCATTTTCATCGCGTCGGAAGACGGACTAAATTGGGAAGATACCGAAGATCTGCCCATTTTCTTCAATGAAATGTTTGGGGACAACAAGGTCGTGCCCGGCATGAAGGGCAGCTACCGCTTCATCTTTGAAAACAGAAATAAAAACACGCTGGATTATTCTTTGTTATTCAGCGAGGAAAATGAATACGGCATCGCAATTTTATACCGCTTAAAGCGAGACGGTGCGTATATTTCGGGTACGCAGGACTACGTTTCTGCCGACGAGCTCGGCATGGACGGACTCACCGTGGAGGCTCGGTCGTCTACGATGTTCGAACTGGAATGGTTCTGGCAGGACAACGACGAAGCGGACACGATCGCGGGTCAGAACTCCGCCGTGTACACGCTTAATATTTCTTTATCGGCGCAAGTCAGCGTGCGGGCATGATATTATGAATAAGGTATATAAGGTGATAAAAACAATAATGCGTACACTTCTTCTCGTCATAATCGGGGTATTGGTGGTGTACAACTCTTATATACTGATTGCTCGCACGCTGTTTAAAAACGGAATGCCCGTTATATTCGGATTTGCGTGTGCAACCGTCGTTTCGGGAAGCATGGCGGATGAGATCGACGTGGGTGATTTCATCATCACCAAATCGCAGAAAGAATATGCCGTCGGGGACGTCATCACCTTTTACGACGGCGAAAGCGGCGCCTATATTACACACCGCATCATCCTCGTTTCCGGCGATACGTATGCGACAAAAGGGGACGCAAACGACACGGCGGACGATTTCAGCGTTCCCAAGTCGGCGGTGGTAGGCAAAGTCGTGGCAGTGTGGAAGGGATTCGGAAACGTAGTTTCCTTTCTGCAAAGTCCGCTCGGACTTGTCTGCGTGATCGGCGGCGGCATAGCTCTTTGGGTGCTGGCGGGCATCGGTACGGAGGTGTTCAGAAAAAAAGATGAGTGAAAAGAAAAAAATCCCTATTATAAGATATTTAAGCTATCTGCTTGTTGTCAGTCTGCTGTTTACGGGGGTGACCTTTTCCCGCTACTCAATGACGACATCGGGGGACGGCTCGGCGCCGCTTTCGCGCTTTCATTGTTCGTACGAAGTGGACGAAATTTCCGCAACGTCCATTCCCAACGTTAATTATTGGCTGAACAACAACAGCGCTGCCAGCACAGCGCGTACTTTGCGCTATATGGTCAGCAATTTCAAGGGAGACGTCACCAGCGATGTGGCAGTGAGGGCGTACCTGCGGATGCACCTGCCTGCCGAGATGGCAAGGAACCTCGCGCTCCAGATCGGCACTATGAACCTCGAAGAAGGCACGGTCACTTCCTATACGCCCGAAATCGTTCTGGACGAACTTATCACGGCAAGGGAAACGGATGCGGCGCAAAACATTGCTCAGACAAATCTCAATACAAGCTCTTTTACAAATTATTATGACAGCGGCGTGCACAACATTGCGGACGAAGAGCTTTCCGTAAGCGGTTCGCTGGCGGAATCTGCTACGCCGCGCACCATATCGGCGGTCAATCAAGGCGGTTCGGGGCTTTTTTTTACAATCACGGCAAGCACCAGGCAAGCGCAGTATTCGCTGGGATTTCAACGCGGCAAGAATGAAAACGATTATGCGCACCAGTTTTACCTCGACCTCGTGCGGGAAACGGAATTTTACACGATTGATCTGTATCTTCCTTCCATGGAATTCCCCGCAGGTCAGCCTCTGACAAAAATGTATATTGTTTATCTCACCCTTACCAAGCGCGTGGACAGTTCGGATTTCAATGCGCAATGGGCGGGAGGAGAAGACGTAAAAGTCGCTCTTGCAACGACGGATGAGGCGGGACAATTTCCCGTGAGCGACAATTCGGTGCTAATCAACGTTCCCCCCGCGGCGAATGAAGCATATTACTACAACGGCGCCAGGGTTTTGGGGTATCATTTCGATCAGACAGCGCAATTTGCGGCAGATTCAAAACAAGAAGGAGAAGAGCCCAAATCCACCACGGTGCGCATACAATGTCTGTACGATAACGACGGCGGTTACAACATCAATCTGTTCCACGTCGCGCCCATCGAGGAAAACGCTACGGAAAATTACGTGCATGCCATCACCCCTGCACAAGGCTCCGCAATCGTCTTTGACAAAATAAGCAAGACGTTCAGCGGAAATTTCAGCACGGGCATGTGCGATCAGAACATAGCCATTGATCTGAAAAATATCACGGCCCATCCTTTTTCGGAAGGATTGAACGCCTTTCAGGCGCTTTCCAAAAGCTATGAAGTAAACTTCAAAGCGCTGTTTGTGCAGGCGTCGGAATCGGAGGTATGATATGACTGCAAAGAGAAAAAGCATATTTCTTCCCGTTCTCCTGTCGCTCGCTATTATCTCCATGCTCACTGCGTCTCTCACTCTGGGCAGATACACGGAAGAAGCAGAATCGGAAGGAATTTATTCGGGCGATCTCGATTACATAGTCTCCAACCAGGTGGAGATCGAGTCGGTGAAAGAGTTTTTCACTGCCATCGAAAACGGCTACAACAACATCAAGATTAAGGATGATGTGGATAACCCGCTCGTTATTTCCGGCGGGATCAGCGACGTCAATTCCGACCTAGTCATCGATCTCAACGGCCACGAGATCCAGAGAAACAATCGAGAGCCGCTTCTTAACGTTACGCAGGGAGTAAAACTCACAATAATAGACACGTCCGAAAAGCAGACGGGCAGTTTTTATAACCCCGTCGGCAGCGTTTTGCGCATCAGCGGCGGTTCACTTACTGTTTCGGCGGGAGAGTTTGAAAGCGGGCCCCGCAGCAGAGAAGACGGTGCGCATCTCAGCGAGTATTATATCCCTGCCTCCCAGGCTACTCTTAAAGGCGCCAAGATCGACGCGGCTCATACCGTTTCCAAGTTGTATTACGAGGACGATCGGTACTATGACGGCGTTTCCATGCCCGTCATTCTTCCCGATGTGGATACTCTGTCTGACGGCAACTATTCTGTCAACGGGAATATGTATTTTTCTGAAGAATATAATAACTATATTTCAGCGGACACATACCTTTATTTCACGCTGGAAGACTCCACAGTCGAAAACGCAACCATTGCGGCGGAGGGCAGTGCGGATTATTTTTATACTTACTACCTCAACCGCGGCACGTTCACCTATGCGCAGACGCAGGAGCCGTCGGATTTTACCGTTCAGATCAAAGTCTATGTATACAACGGCGTAAAGAGCGCGGCCGCGACGACGAATAAACCGTTTTCCGCCATCGAAATGGAGAGCGGAAACCTGTTTGTGCGCGGCGGAACCTATCGCTCGTACTTCGGGGTGAGGGATACCTATTGCGTCAACGCTTCGGGCGGATATATGGCGATCGAAGAGGGCGATTTCTATGCGTACGGCAGGGGAGTCTGCGTGCAGTGTGATTATGCCGCCGATGTCAATATGGAAGAACAATATCTGCGCGTTTCCAGCGGCGATTTTTATTCGGAAGCGGGCGACACCATCGGCGTTTCCGGCGGCAGAATGGTCGTTTCCGATGCGTCTTTCGTCAAAAATGCTGTCGGTTTCGAACCGGAGTCCGATACGCGCAACGTCAACGGTTCCGCCATCCGCGTTTCCGGCGGTTCGCTGTCTGTTTCCGCGACCTCCGAGATCCGTTTTTCGCTTTACGGTTCGGGAATGAGCGGCATCACCGCAGAAGGGGAAAACGCCTCCGTCAGCGTCCGCAACGTCAAAATGAATTTCTACTCCCGAATGGCGGGTATTGCAGGGCAAGAAGATCCGAGCGACGCCGCAGGCATTTTGTACAACACAGGCATCTTTGCGGCGGGCGGCGGCAGCGTAGTCTGTGACGGGAATACATCTTTCAACGTGATCGGATCCTATTCGTCCGGCATCTATTCCGAGGGCGGTACTATCGATATAATCGGAGACACGTTTAAGTGTTTCGTCAAAATGGCGGAGGACGGACAAACCGACAAAGAACTTTCCAGCACTGCCATCAGTACTGTCGGAGGAAGTATTGATTTTAACGTCAAGGAGGCATACGTCTCTTCCAACGGATTGGGTATCACGGTCGGCGGCGGAAATATCCGTTTCAGCCATACCGAAAAGGAAATTATCAATATCGCCACCACACGCGGTACCGCGATCTATGTATATGACGGAGAGGTGTCCGTTGATGAGAATTCCACCGTCAGTATAATAAGCAAGATCGACCCTTCCTGTTCGTGGGCGGCAGACACCAGCGGCGGAAGTACGGGGATTACCGATACAAACGTCAATATCAACAACGGCGTGTATATCAACGGCGGATCTCTCATCTCGGCAGGGGAAATTAAGATTCAGCATACGGGAGTATCAAACAGGTTGGTCGGGTTTGGATTAATCGATAGCAAGATCAAGAGCTATGCCGTGCGCGTGGACGGTCAGCTGAGTTCGGGAACAAGTACGATCGACGCAAAAAAACTGACCGTTAACGTTTTTGAAAACGGCGGCGGTCTGTTTGTCAAAGACGGTTCTATTGTGTTGGATACTGCAGAAATCGACGCACAGGGTTTCGGCATTGCCATGCGCGGCGAGAGCGGCGACAACGTTACCATCAATACAGCGCTCACGCTCACCTCGCACAGAACTACGGGAATTTACATTACGGGTGGCTCTTTAACTCTTAACGGCGAAACGACTGTCAATTCGACTATCGACGCAAACTACGTCTTTTGCGAGGGGGCAGATCTTCCCAAGGATTCTTTCGACGGCGTATTTGTAGAAAACGGATCGTTGAATGCAAAGAGTTCGTTTACGGTCAATTTTTCGGGACTTTCCAATAATCCTGACGAAACTTTTTCCAGTATGATCAAAAGCTATGCCGTGCGCGTGGACGGTTCGGGAGCGCAGGGAAGCGGAGCTCAGAGCGGCGCTTCCTTTGAAGCTACAAATCTGAATCTTTTCGTAAACGCGGGAGCAGACGGCGGTGGGTTGTATGTTAATCGGGGCACGATCACTCTCGTTGCGGCGAAAATCGATTCGCAGGGCTACGGCATCGCTTTGCACGGAGAATCGAATACCGATTCCGTCACGATCAGTAAAACTTTGACCGTTAACTCCGCACGGACAACGGGCATTTACATTATGGGCGGATCGCTCACTTTGCCGGAGGGAAGTTTTGCTCAGATCGTTTCCGTTATCGACGAAGGTTATCATTTCTGTAAAACGGAAAACAATTTAACCGTATCTTACGACGGGGTATTCGTCGAGGGCGGTTCGCTGTATGCAAACGGCACCTTTAATGTCACGCATACGGGGATCGATAATTTGTCTGACACATACGGGGCAACGTATAAAATTGTCGGGCAACAGATTCGCAGTTATGCCGTGCGAGTGAAGGAAACCTCCGATCAAAAACCGACAGTGAATATTCTGAAAGGGACTATCACCAATTCCATCGGGGGCGGAGTGTACGTTTCGGGCGGCACGGTTACTTTGGGTAATGCCGCAATTGATGAATTGCGTGTAGAAACAACGGGGACTGAATTATATGACGATAACTATTATGACAGATTGACGGATGTCGGTGCGGATTCCTGGTGGTATTATCTTAACAAACAGGGCGGGCACGCTATTGAAGTCCAGGGCGGAAGTCTTACGGTAAACAGCGGCACTTATACCGCAGCGCAGGGGAACGGAATATTTGTGCGGAATACGGATACGTCTGCCGTCAGTAATAAGGTCACCATCAACGGCGGTTTCTTTTACGGTTATAATACGGGGTATCGGCTTGGTTCGGATGATAGAAAAGTAGGCCCCGGTGCCTCTGCGGGATTGTATGTAATGGGGCACAGTCTTACGGTCACCATCAACGGCGGCACGTTCGGGAACAAGGGGAATGTAAGCAACAGTGCGGCTTCTTTCTTCGGGACTCCGGGCGCGAGCAGGGCGCAGGTCTACATTAAAGGCGGAAATTTTTACGGCAGTAAGAGCGACGTTATGAGCGTGTTCCGCTTCGTCTATTTTGAGTTCGACGCTTCCGATACCACCAAGCACATTATGGTGGAGAATGCCAATGGCAACGCTTCGGCAGCGCTTTCCGTGCAAGACGATCTGATTTATAAAAATTATACGAATCGCGGTTCAACCATCAATATAAGTAATGGAACTTTTAACGGAACGGGGTATGGTATTTATTACGGAAGCAACGTAGACACGCTGGAAATAAAAGGAGGTAATTTCATCGGCAACAGCGCAAGCGGCTTGCATGTGGCAGTAACTCCCGAAACGTATCCGAGAAAGATTATTCTTTCGGGAGGCTTTTTTCAGGGAGGAAGTTATGCTGTTGCAAGAGCTTTCGGGGTAAACCAACCTGAAAGCTACGATTCATCATATATTCTCATGGATGGATATGAGTTCAGTAAAAACGGAAGCACCGAATGGACCGTTGTTTATAAAGGATAAAGCAAAAGCTGCAAAAATAGGGGAGAAATGTCACTTATAACACGCGCACGGCAGTCGTCCGCATCTGCATAAGCGCGATCTTTGTTATAATTTTATATGGCGATGATTTTACACGGGTGGAGTCTTTTATCGGAAACGGACAATAGATTATATAAAAAATGCTGTTCTTCGAAATAAAATGTTCAGAATCAATTTTGCAGATTTAGATTTGAAATGTCCCTTATAAATCATATGAGGAGGGATTATGTACGAATCCATTATTAAGTTTATACGAAATAAAGAGCAATTCAGTCCGACGATATTATATAACATATTAGAAAGCGAATTTATGCTGGATTATTACGCTTTACAAAAGACTGAAAAAGTACTGCAAAAATAAAAAGTGCAGAGCATTTACGATATAAATTACTCAGTCTTAAATTTATCGGATACAATTGCCGTGCTTAATGCGATATATTTACAAGACGACAACCTTGCGTGTCCTTCAAAAATGTTCGGCAATGGAAAGTTGTATATGATAGCTGATAGGCTTGAGGGGTTAGATGTTCTACCTGAAAAAGGAAAGTTTGACGATAGAAAATATTATAAAATAAGAAATCTTTTACTGATGGCTATGAAAGCATCTGCTTTTACAAAACATAGACTTATTGCCAACTTCCAGAATGAATTACTGTTTTTCAATGACTGTAAGGAATTGAATGAGGTAAGGATTAATTTGAAACAGAAGATTTTGGCGAAACTTTAATTTATTTGAGTGCGGTGAGCGATAAAAAATGGATAAAGATTTTTGAACCGGAATTTACGGAATATAATATCATTTATCCGGGAGAAAGAGCTCAAAAGATTAAATACGGAATAACGACGTTTCGGACCTGACGGTTGAAAAAGCACCGTGTAAATGTAAATCCTGTTACAGGTCATATTCTTAAAATAGTCGAAGCTTGTCCGAGCAATCGAGAGGCCCCGACAAACAGACTTACGCTATAAGGAAATCTATCTGTCGGGGCTTTCTTGTTCGCATAAAAAACTTTTGAAAAAAGTTAAAAAATTTTTTGAAGTCGCAAAAACCTTGAAAAGTTACCTTCTAAACAACTCTTTTTTGCATGCTTACAGTTGGTCGAGCAATTTTTTTCGTCTTAAATGACGACTAATAATGTCGATATAACAGAGTCTTTATTAAAGTAACGCTTTATTTTTAATCAGCCGTTTGCGGAAGGTTTTGCTGTTTGAAGCGTTTTTGTAATAAACAACATCATAGTGTAAGGCTCATTCACCGATATATTTTTTTATGAATTAACAGGAGAAAATATATATTAGCTGATTTTTGTGCTTTAAATGTATTAATACTTAACAAATAATAAAGTTTTTGTTAATATCAAAAAGGAGGTAATTGTGAAAAAACTATTGTGTGTTGTACTGAGCTTTCTTTTAATCGGTTGTTCGGTCGGTATGGCGGCATGTGATAAAGAAGATAAGAATAATGCCGGCTATGAGATGAGCGGGCAAGAGTGGGATGCGGCGTTTTCTGAGGAAGCATTTTCAAACGTAAGCGTAGTTATGACATTGGGCGAGGGACAGGAACAAACAGAACAAATTTGTAAAATCGTTATTACGCAGCAAAAATCCATGGTCGAGTTGTCCGTTATTCAAGACGATAACAATTGGACGGAAATTTATGTGGAAGAAAACGGAAAAACCGTACTTTATACAAGCGAATGGGGAGGTTGGTCGGAAACAGAGCCGCAAAAAACGGTTGAGGAAATTTTATCGATTTTCGATGTCTTCGCAAGTTTAAAGTTTGAAGACGCCGAGTATAACGAAACCGATAAGGCTTTTCATCTGACTGATGCCGGAATCCTGGTTAGCGTAAAATTCGACGATCAAGGAATGGTTGAAAGCGTTACACTATCGTCGGGTACGGTTTATCGCTTTTCTGACTACGGAAAAACCACGATTTTGATTCCATCGATTTCAGATATAACTAAAGATGTATTTGAAAGTGCGGTCAGGGCAACTGATTATACTCTTATTTCAGAAATAAAATATGCAGATGAAGATAAAGTTTACAAAGCAACTTTATGGCGCCAGAACAATTTATACCGCATGAATATTCCATACAGGATCATAACGGACGAACAAACATCCGAATATATAACGGACGACTATTTTAAGGAAGAAGCCGATGGGATATATATTTATAAATCCGCGAATCAGAATGTCGCAGAAGATGAAACGTGGGAAAAATTATCGGAATCGGATTATAATCTTTTTTTGATCAATAAAAATGCCGCCACAATAGGAGAGATAAATACGGATTTTTTCCCGTTATACGATTATATCCCGCAGTTGACGTATGACTATTTTATGGTAAAAGGGAATCTTCTTACAGCAACGGATGGTTTATTGGCATATTTTAACGGAATGAGCGCATATACGAATATACAATTGAATGCTCTGGTCGTTGAATTTCGCGGAAATAGTATATATCAGATCCGTGCGGAAGCGTTATACGGAGGAAAGGCCGTAAGCATGAAATACACTTTCAGCGCGGTGGGAACTACAGAAGTCAATCTTCCGAATAAATAAATTCAGTGCAGCGGAGAGCAGAACGGTATTCTTTTAAGATTTCGCAAGGAATCCAAGCTATTGCTTTGTTATATGGTTAATTGTTTTGTGTTTTGTTTGGAATGTAGGTGAGGTTTTATATTAACACTTAAGTATTGCAAATGCAATTTTAAGTATTTTTTTTGGCCTGAAAATTTTGCCTCTTTTCGAGGTGATTTAATGTGATGTGAGCTGTTTTGGGTACGATTTAGGACTTTTTAATTAGCTATTAAAAAAGCCCGAACGTTTGTCCGGGCTTTAGAGGAAACCACATGCCTAATTGTTATCAAGGACGTCGACAGTTCTGTTTATTTGAATGTATAAGTTTTTCCTTCTACTGTAATGCGATTGCCAGTAATTTCCGGCTTACCGCTCTTACAGGCACGCAGGATAACGTGTACGTTATCGTATTCTGCTTTCGGCATGTCGCCTTCATCGAATTTGTCTTCGTCTCCGACTTCGATTATCTTGAAGCCTTTGGATACCATGTATGACGAGAACTGCCAGAGTTTCTCGAAAAGTCCGTTGGAGTCCATGATGACCGAAAGGTTTTCGGTCGGGTGATACGCTGTAATTCTGAAATAGTTTGCCATTTTGTATTCCTCCTATGCGGCAATTTGTCTTATTTGTTTGTTGGCGTAAGGCAGCCATACTTTGTTGACGTAATGCAGTACGTCTTCGCTCGGTTTGTGGTCGTGTTCTCCGTAACATTGCAGGATTTTTCTGTTTTTCAAGGAGTATTCGACTGTAACGAACGGAGTATCGGGTTCTTGCTTGTTGCGGATAAAGAAAATGAGCGTTTCTTCGCGGACAAATTTCTGGTCGTAACCCATTCTGCCGACGCAGTGATGCAACATTTCGCCTTCACGGATAAGGTCAGCCGGACTGTGGGCGATAATGAAGATAAAAGCGCTTCGTTTCGCGTGTTGCAAGGATAAGCATTTCTCCGCAACGGCGGCAAATTGAATATACAGCTCCTTGCGTTTTTCTTCATCTTCGATTGCTTTCTTTGTAGCGTACTGGTCGATG
>ERZ1643247.990-NODE-990-length-29582-cov-12.987571_pt1 | contig 29582 bp, 31 predicted proteins | sample MGYA00579264_ERZ1643247 | MGnify/ENA primary metagenome ERZ1643247 (study PRJEB29033, sample SAMEA4952262) | chicken gut metagenome | biome: Broiler Chicken; feature: Gastrointestinal Tract; material: Caecum | place: Ireland | collected 2018 | study: Broiler... | reverse complement strand
GAGCAACCGGCTCATAACCGGTCGGTCCTGGGTTCGAGTCCCCGAAGGTCCATTTATGCCGACTGTCAAGTTCGCGCTGTATGTTCACTGCGCGCGTCGGCATGTATCGCACGTAAGCGTCTAAAAGATAGATGTTAAGTGCTCATAACGAACCGACTACTAGGTTCGCTCAGTGGCGCTCACCAAGGGCGTCGGCATGTATCGCACGTAAGCGTCTAAAGAACAGACGCTAAGTGCTCATAACGAGGCCCAGTGGCTCAGTTGGTTAGAGCGCCGCCCTGTCACGGCGGAGGTCGAGAGTTCGAGTCTCTTCTGGGTCGTTTCCCCCATCATCAGATGGGGGAGAATAATTTATATCAGCCGCAGTGGCGGAATTGGCAGACGCCCGGGACTTAAAATCCCGTGGGTAGTGATACCCGTGCCGGTTCGACCCCGGCCTGCGGCATATGAAATATAAACTCCAATCCTTTAAATTCAGAGGAATTGGAGTTTTTTTATTGAACTAGATGCAGGAGAAGAGAGGCGTGAGAAGTGTGAAAAGGATGCGTATTAAGATTAAATCAAATCTAAATTAAGATTATAGCAAAGGGGTTTACGCTTATCTGAAAAAGTTGTAAAATTCCTCTTGCATATACATAGTAAGGAGATGAGAGGTAATGAGGATACGACATATTTTGTTTGATCTTGACGGCACCCTGCTTCCGATGGTACAGGAGGAGTTTGTTCGCTTTTATATGCCTCTTTTGGCAAAATCATACATTTCCCGTGGAGTTGCGCTTGATCCGAAGAGTTTTATCAGCTCTGTATGGGCGGGGTATGAGGCGATGGTGAAAAATGACGGTATGCGTACGAACCGCGAGGCGTTCTGGACGCACATACAGGATAAGCTTCCTATATCTCCGGAAAGATCAGAGGAGATCGCTCTGGATTTTTATGAGAATGATTTCAACCAGGCAAAGTGTACTACAAGACCGACACCTTTGTCGGATCAAATAGTAAAAGCAGCAAAAAGAAAAGGGCTGGAGGTTTATCTCGCAACGAATCCGGTGTTCCCCCGCTGCGCGACCATGAACCGTATCCGCTGGGCAGGTTTGGATGCCGGGGACTTCAAAGAGATCACGACGTATGAGGAGTGCAGGTTCTGCAAGCCGAATCCGGAATATTTCCGGCAGATACTGGAGAAATTCGATTTGGATCCGGCGCAGTGCCTGATGGTCGGAAATGATGTGGAGGAGGATCTGTCGATCCGCAGGCTTGGTGTCAGCACCTATCTGGTGACAGATACAATGGAGGACCGTAAAGGCCAGCCATTTGAATCAGAATATACCGGGTCGCTCAAGGACCTTCTCTTATTTATCCAGAATCTGTAAAGATTGTAAAAGCAGGTAAGACTTATGAAGAAGAAAAATGTTTTGTTACAGTTGTTTCTGTCAACACTTTACCTCAGCGCCTTTACTTTTGGAGGCGGCTATGTGATCGTGACGTTGATGAAGAAAAAGTTCGTGGATGAACAACGTTGGATCGAGGAAGATGAGATGCTGGATCTGATCGCGATCGCCCAGTCATCACCCGGGGCGATCGCTGTAAATGGCGCGATCGTTGTGGGATATAAGCTTGCCGGCGTGCCAGGAGCTCTTATTTCTATTATAGGGACGATCATCCCTCCGTTTCTTATCATCTCTTTGATCGCCTTTTTTTACAGCGCATTTCGAGATAACTTTATTGTGTCCCAGCTGCTGGAAGGAATGCAGGCAGGGGTAGCGGCAGTGATCGCGGCCGTTGTATATGAGATGGGAGCTGGCGTTGTGCAGGGAAAGAACATCGTCTCTGTGCTTATCATGGCAGGCGCCTTTGCCGCTGCCTGTATCTTTGGAGTCAATGCTGTATATATCGTGATAGTTTGTCTTTTGATCGGCGCTGTCCGCACACTGATCTGTGAAAGGAGAAAGGCGGCATGATCTATCTTGAATTATTTATCAGTTTTCTTAAGATCGGACTGTTCAGTTTTGGGGGAGGTTACGCGGCAATGCCGTTGATCCAGGATCAGGTTGTTACTGCTCGTCAGTGGCTCAGTATGCCGGAGTTTACAGACCTGGTTACGATCTCTCAGATGACGCCTGGTCCCATAGCTATCAATTCAGCGACATTTGTGGGGATTAAGATCGCGGGCATACCGGGTGCACTGACTGCAACGCTGGGCTGCATTCTTCCTTCCTGCGTGATCGTCCTGCTGATCGCCAAGCTGTACCTGAAATACCGAAATATGGATCTGCTTCAGGGGGTGCTGGGTTCTCTGCGTCCAGCGGTAGTTGCCATGATCGCGTCAGCCGGTGTGTCGATCCTGATCACTGCTTTCTGGGGGAGTATGGAGAGGATCTCGCTGTCGGGAACGGACTGGGGGCTTGTTTTTATTTTCGTGGTTTGCGTTTTGCTCCTTAGGAAATGCCGGATGAATCCTGTTCTGGTGATAGTGCTTGCAGGAGTGGCAAAGACAGGGCTTGCACTGGCAGGCATATAAGGTCGAAAAATGGATACAAAATGTTACGGATTTATTACAAAATATATTGACAAATTTTATTGCTGTGATATACTTTGAGAGTCAAAGTATTTAAAAGTCAAAGTAATTTTGACGGATTTGGAGAACAATGATGGTAGGAAAAATATGTGGAACCGGCTCTTATGTTCCGCCTCATGTGATGGATAATAACGATCTGGCGAAGATCGTGGACACCAGTGATGAGTGGATCCGTGAGAGGACCGGGATTGGAAAGCGGCATATCATAGAGGAAGAGACGACCTCCTACATGGCAGGGCAGGCTGCACTCAGGGCAGTGGAGCAGAGCGGTATCGATCCGTCAGAGATTGAACTGATCCTTGTTGCTACGTCTTCTTCGGAGATTGTATTTCCATGTGCAGCGTGTGAGGTACAGAAGACGATCGGCGCAGTTCATGCGGCGGGATATGATCTGAACGCGGCATGCACGGGATTTGTCCTTGCATTTAACACTGCGCAGGCATACATAGGTGCAGGGATTTATAAAACTGTTCTGGTGATCGGGGCAGACAGTATGAGTAATCTGGTAGACTGGAGCGACAGGGGGACCTGCATCCTTTTTGGAGACGGAGCGGGAGCGGTTCTCCTGCGCGCGGAAGAAGGGGCGCCGGTGTATATGGCGGCACACTCCGATGGTGTAAAAGGACCGGCGCTGACCGGGATGAGCCGGCACCGTAAAGATTGGAAGATAGAAAATGACAGTGAATCGTACATTCATATGGATGGGCAGGCTGTCTTTAAGTTTGCAGTCCGCAAAGTCCCGGAGATCATAGAGGAAGTGCTGGACCGGGCAGGAATAGGGATTGATGAGATTGATTATTTTGTCCTTCACCAGGCAAACCGAAGGATCATAGAAGCTGCAGCAAAGCGGCTGAAAACAGATATCACGAAGTTTCCTATGAATCTGGAGGAGTATGCAAATACTTCAGCGGCAACCGTGCCCATCCTTCTGGATGAGATGAACCGGGAGGGAAGCCTGCATAAAGGGCAGAAGATCATGCTTGCCGGATTCGGCGCGGGACTCACCTGGGCGGCATGTTTATTTGAGTGGAAGTAAAATTTGTTTGAATGGCAGTGAACAGATTGAAAAGGTAATTCCCGGCAGTGCCGGATTACAAATAAAGCCGCCTGACCGAAGAGGCGGGATGGCAGCATCCCCATGAGGGAAAAAAGTATTTTATTTAAGAAAGGAAAAGAGAACCATGTTAGAGAAGATCAAAGAAATCGTAGCAGAATCCTTAAATGTTGATGCGGCAGAGCTTACAGAGGAGACAAACTTCAAAGACGACCTGGGCGCTGATTCCCTGGACCTGTTTGAGATGGTAATGGCATTTGAGGAAGAATTCGAAGTAGAGATCCCGTCTGAAGATCTGGAGCAGATCGCGACAGTGGGAGATGTTGTAAAATATCTGGAAGCACACAAATAAGAAACAGCGAGAAATAATTTTTTCAAAAAAGAAAGGTTGTAGAGTATGAAGACAAAAGTGACCGAATTATTGGGAATTGAATATCCGATCATTCAGGGAGGAATGGCATGGGTTGCTGAGTATCATCTCGCAGCCGCCGTATCCGAAGCCGGCGGTCTCGGGCTGATCGGTGCAGCGAGTGCGCCGGCTGACTGGGTGCGTGATCAGATCAGGGAAGCGAAGAAGCTTACCGACAAACCGTTTGGAGTAAATATTATGCTCATGAGTCCGTATGCGGACGACGTGGCAAAAGTGATCGTGGAGGAAGGCGTGAAAGTTGTTACGACCGGAGCCGGCTCCCCGGAGAAATATATGAAGATGTGGAAGGAAGCCGGAGTCAAGGTGATCCCGGTCATCGCATCCGTTGCGCTGGCAAAGCGTATGGAGAGATGCGGTGCGGACGCGCTGGTTGCAGAGGGAACTGAGGCAGGCGGACACATCGGTGAGAACACAACAATGGTACTTGTACCGCAGGTTGTGGATGCAGTGAACATCCCGGTTATCGCAGCAGGCGGAATTGCCGACGGAAGAGGAATCGCGGCAGCGTTCATGCTGGGCGCGCAGGGCGTGCAGATGGGAACTCACTTTGTAGTTACGAATGAATCTCAGGTTCATGAAAATTATAAGGATATGATCATCAAGGCGAGGGACATTGATTCAAGGGTCACAGGACGATCCACAGGACATCCGGTAAGGGCCCTGAGAAATCAGATGACCAAAGAGTACTTACAGAAAGAGCAGGAGGGCGCTTCTTTTGAAGAGCTGGAGCTTCTTACACTGGGCGGCTTAAGAAAAGCTGTCGTAGAGGGCGATGTCAAGACAGGAAGCGTGATGGCAGGACAGATCGCGGGCATGGTCAAAGAGAAGATGTCATGTCATGACCTGATCCAGAAGCTGGTGAAAGAAACAGACGACCTGATCGGAGGAAAAGGATTCTATGAGTAAGATCGCATTTATGTTCCCCGGACAGGGAGCGCAGAAAGCCGGAATGGGCAAGGATTTTTATGAACAGAGTGAAACAGCAAGGAAAGTCATCGATAAGGCGGCTGAGCTGCTGGATATAGATATGAAAGCATTATGCTTTGAAGAAAATGATAAACTGGACCAGACAGAGTACACACAGGCAGCGCTTGTGACAGTGTGTCTGGCAATGGAACATGTACTGAGAGAGCGCGGATTGAAAGCGGACGTGACAGCAGGATTAAGCCTGGGAGAGTACTGTGCCATCGCATCTGCGGGCGGAATGACAACGGAAGACGCGATCGCTGTGGTGAGAAAGCGCGGCATCCTCATGCAGAATGCAGTGCCGGGGGGCAAAGGCTCCATGGCGGCAGTGCTCGGTATGACAGGTGAGGCGATCGAGAAGGTTGTCAATGAGATCGACGGCGTGACCATTGCAAACTATAACTGCCCTGGTCAGATTGTGATCACCGGCTGGAAGGAGAGCGTGGAAAAAGCTTCCGAGGCTCTCAAAGAGGCAGGCGCGAAGCGCGTGATGCCTCTGAATGTCAGCGGACCGTTCCACTCCCCGATGCTGAAAGAAGCAGGAGAGGAACTGGGAAGAGTTCTTGAGAATGTGGAGCTTTCTCCCCTGGAGATCCCGTATGTGACCAATGTGACGGCAGAGTATGTGCGAGATATCAGCGAGACAAAGAAACTTCTCGCTGAGCAGGTCGCGTCTTCCGTGCGCTGGCAGCAGAGCGTGGAAAACATGATCGCAGACGGCGTGGACACGTTCGTGGAGATCGGCCCGGGAAGGACGCTGGCAGGCTTCATGAGAAAGATCAGCCGTGATGTGAAAGTTTACAATGTCGGCACATGGGAAGATGTAGATAAGGTGGTAAGTGAATTATGTTAAATGGAAAAGTTGCGGTAGTCACAGGCGCTTCCCGCGGGATCGGAAAAGCTGTCGCGATCAGGCTGGCTTCCGAAGGCGCGGCGGTAGTGATCAATTACAACGGATCAAAAGACCGGGCGGAGGAAGTGAAAAAGGAGATCGAGGCAGCAGGCGGAAAAGCGGAGATCAAACAGTGCAATGTATCGGATTATGCTGCATGTGAAGAAATGTTTAAAGAGATCATCGCTGAGTTCGGAAGTGTAGATATACTGGTAAATAATGCGGGAATCACAAGAGACGGGCTGCTGATGAAAATGTCAGAAGAAGACTATGATGCAGTCCTGGATACAAATCTGAAAGGAACATTTAACTGCATCCGTTTTGCAGCGAGACAGATGATCAAGCAGAGAGGCGGACGTATCATCAATATGGCATCTGTCTCAGGTGTCCTCGGAAATGCAGGCCAGGCAAACTACTCGGCGTCGAAAGCTGGGGTGATCGGGCTGACAAAGTCCGCGGCAAGAGAGCTTGCGAGCAGGGGGATCACAGTCAATGCGGTGGCGCCGGGATTTATCAATACTGAGATGACAGAAGTATTGTCCGATAAAGTAAAGGAAGGCGCTGTGGCGCAGATCCCGCTGGGGAAATTTGGAGAGACAGAAGATATCGCGAATGCAGTGGCATTCCTGGCATCGGATGAGGCGCGGTATATCACCGGGCAGGTGCTGAATGTAGACGGCGGAATGGCGATGTGATTTATGCAGAGACTTCGGAAAGGAAAGATTTATTGATATGAAGAGAAGAGTTGTGGTTACTGGGCTTGGGGCTGTGACGCCGATCGGGAATACGGTGGATGAGTTCTGGGCAGGAATTAAGGAAGGCAAGGTCGGCATCGGACCGATCACGAAGTTCGATGCGTCCGAGTTTAAGGTGCAGATCGCGGCTGAGGTGAAGGATTTTGTGGCAAAGGAGCGCATGGACTTTAAGGCGGCGAAGAGGATGGAGCTGTTTTCACAGTATGCGGTCGCTGCGGCTAAGGAAGCATTCGAGGACGCGGGCATGGATATGGAGAAGGAAGATCCGTATCGCGTGGGCGTGATTGTGGGCTCAGGGATCGGCAGCCTGCAGTGTGTTGAAACAAATTATGAAAAGATCCTGACAAAGGGACCGAACAAGGTGAACCCGCTGATGGTTCCGCTCATGATTTCTAACATGGCGGCCGGAAATATTTCAATCCAGCTCGGACTGAAGGGAAAATGTACAAATGTAGTGACAGCGTGCGCTTCCGGCACGCATTGTATCGGAGACGCGTTCCGCGCGATCCAGTATGGGGATGCGGATGTAATGGTGGCAGGCGGCACGGAGGCTTCTGTATGTCCTACAGGCATCGCGGGATTTACGGCGCTTACCGCGCTGTCTACGACCAATGACCCGGAGCATGCTTCACGTCCGTTTGACAAGGACAGAGACGGATTTGTCCTGGGCGAGGGATCTGGTATCGTTGTCCTGGAAGAGCTGGAACATGCCAAGGCCAGAGGCGCGAAGATCTACGCAGAGCTGGTGGGATACGGAGCGACCGGAGACGCATACCACATCACTTCCCCGGCAGAGGACGGAGAAGGCGCGGGAATGGCTATGAAGCTTGCCATGAAGGAAGCGGATGTGGCTCCGGAGCAGATTGATTATATCAATGCCCACGGAACAAGCACCCATCATAATGACCTGTTCGAGACAAAGGCGATCAAGTTCGCGCTTGGCGACGCGGCAAAGGATGTTGTAGTGAATTCTACAAAGTCCATGATCGGACATCTGCTCGGGGCAGCAGGCGGCGTTGAATTTGTTGTTTGTGTAAAGAGTATTGAAGACGGATTTATCCATCAGACAGTGGGGACAGAGAACGTGGATCCGGAGTGCGACCTGAACTATGCGGTAGGTGCGCCGGTGGAAAAAGATGTGAACTATGTGCTCACTAATTCCCTCGGATTCGGCGGACATAATGCGACACTGTTGTTAAAGAAATATGAAGGGTAAGAGGTGTACAGGATGAAAGTAGAACAGGTATTAGAACTGGTCAAAGCTGTTTCGGAATCAAATCTTACAGAGTTTAAATATGAGGAGGACGGCGTAAAGCTTTCTCTGAAAAAGACTTCTGACAAGATCGTACAGGTACAGGCTCCTGCGCCCGCTCTGGCAGCGCCTGTGATCGCTCCGGGTATTTCGGGAGCGGTTCCGGCGGTTATGCCGCCTGCAGCATCTGAAGCGCCTGTCTCGGGAACGCCTGCGGATGCAGTGGCAGAAGGTGGAAAAGCAGAGCATGCGCCGTCAGGCAGAATTGTGAAGTCACCGCTCGTAGGTACGTTTTATGCGGCTCCTTCCGAGGATGCGGAGCCGTTTGTCAAAGAAGGGGACAGTGTCAAAGAGGGACAGGTGCTTGCAATTGTAGAGGCAATGAAGCTGATGAATGAGATCGAGAGTGATTTCACAGGCACAGTGACAGAGATCCTGGTTGAGAACGGCGAGGCGGTAGAGTACGGACAGCCGCTCTTTGTTATAAGCTAAGCTGCGCAGCAACGGAATCGAGCTGTAATGTGCGGATGCAGAAAGACCGCACATGCGGCGCGCGTCAGGATTGCAGATGAACAGATAAACAGAAAGGTGCATGGAATTATGAATAGTCTAAATGTTGAACAGATTCAGGAGATCATTCCTCACAGACATCCCTTCCTCCTGATCGATAAGATCGAGGATTATGTGCCGGGGGAATATGCAGTAGGTTATAAAGCGGTAACATACCGCGAGGATTTCTTTAAAGGGCACTTCCCGCAGAAGGCAGTGATGCCGGGGGTGCTGATCCTAGAGGCGCTCGCTCAGACCGGAGCGGTGGCTATCCTGAGCATGCCGGAGAATAAAGGAAAGATCGCGTTTTTCGGTGGTGTCCAGAAATGCCGCTTCAAAGGAATGGTGTTTCCGGGAGATACTCTGAAACTGGAGACAAAGATTATCAAGAGTAAAGGTCCGGTCGGAGTGGGACAGGCGACGGCCTATGTTGATGGAAAGGTAGTTGTCAGTGCAGAACTGACATTTATGGTAGGAGAGTAATATAAGATGATTGGAAAAGTATTGATCGCCAACCGCGGCGAAATCGCTGTCCGGATCATACGGGCATGCCGCGAGATGGGTATTGAGACAGTCGCGGTTTATTCGGAGGCAGACAGGGATGCGCTGCACACGCAGCTCGCGGATGAGGCCGTCTGCATCGGTCCGGCTCCGTCTTCTGAAAGTTATCTGAACATGCAGAATATCATCAGCGCGACTCTTGTGTCAGGTGCGGATGCGATCCATCCGGGATTTGGTTTCCTGTCGGAGAACAGTAAGTTCGCAGAGTTGTGCGAACAGTGCAATATTACATTTATCGGTCCCAGATCCGAAGTTATCCAGAGTCTGGGGAACAAGTCTGAGGCAAGGAATACGATGATCAATGCGGGTGTCCCGGTCATACCGGGAAGCAAAGATCCGATCTTCGACGCAGAGACCGGAGCGCAGGCGGCGGAGGAGATTGGATATCCCGTAATCGTCAAGGCGGCTCTCGGCGGCGGCGGCAAAGGAATGCGGGTTGCGGAGACGCCGGAAGAGTTCGAGAACAGCTTTAATACGGCTCAGAAGGAAGCGCAGATGGCATTCGGGGATAATACGATGTACATCGAACATTTTGTGCAGCATCCCAGGCATATCGAGTTCCAGATCCTCGCGGATGATCATGGGAATGTGATCCATTTAGGAGAGAGAGACTGTTCAATCCAGAGGAATCATCAGAAAATGATCGAAGAGTCCCCCTCTATCGCATTGACGCCGGAACTGAGAGAGAAGATGGGAGAGGCGGCAGTGAAGGCGGCAAAAGCGGCTCATTATACAAATGCCGGGACGATTGAGTTCCTTCTGGAGAAGAACGGAAATTTTTATTTCATGGAGATGAATACCAGGATCCAGGTGGAGCATCCGGTCACCGAATGGGTGACAGGCATTGACCTGGTCAAGGAACAGATCCGTATTGCGGACGGACAGGCTCTGAGTTATAGACAGGAAGACGTCCATATTACGGGGCATGCCATTGAGTGCAGGATCAATGCGGAAAATCCGGAGAAGAACTTCCGTCCTTCGCCGGGAACGATCACAGATATGTATCTGCCGGGAGGAAAGGGCGTCCGTATCGATTCTGCTATTTACAGCGGCTATACAGTGCCACCCTACTATGATTCCATGCTGGCGAAGCTGATCGTCCATGCGAAGAACAGGAGCGAAGCGATCAAAAAGATGCGCAGCGCTCTTGGAGAAGTGATCATTGAAGGGATTGACACGAATGTGGATTATCAGTATGAGATCCTCAATCATCCGGATTTTATAGAAGGAAACATTGATATTGAATTTATAGAAAACATGTGAATTGTCAGATAATATTGGCAAAAGGGGTCAGACCCCTCTTAAGAGGGGTCTGACCCCTTGCACAAAAAGCTGATCCTTCAGGAGGTTAAACGCATATGAAATTAAAAGATATGTTTAAGAAGACCAGCAGCAGGTCTCATTATATATCACTGAAGAGCGGGAGGCCGGAGGTGCCGGCAGGGCTTCTCCGCAAGTGTAACAAATGCGGTGCGGCGATCATTGCCGAGGACGTGAAGAAAGGGTATTATATCTGCCCTAAATGTCATGGATATTTTCGAGTGCATGCATATCGGAGAATTGAAATGCTGGCGGACGAAGGTTCGTTTGAAGAGTGGGATAAGGAGATGGAATTCGTTAACCCGCTGGATTTCAGAGGATATGAAGAAAAAGTTGAACGCCTGAAGGAGCATACGAAGCTGAATGAAGCGGTTGTCACAGGCAGGATCATGATCAATGGCAATCCGGCTGTGATCGGTGTGTGCGACGGAAGGTTCATGATGGCCAGCATGGGGCATATTGTAGGAGAAAAGATCACTAGAGCAGTGGAGAGAGCGACTGAAGAGAAACTCCCGGTTATCATTTTTACCTGTTCCGGAGGGGCGAGGATGCAGGAGGGGATCGTATCCCTGATGCAGATGGCAAAGACGTCGGCAGCCCTTAAAAAGCACAGTGACGCGGGACAGCTATACATTTCTGTGCTGACTGATCCTACCACAGGTGGAGTTACGGCAAGTTTTGCAATGCTCGGCGATATCATTCTGGCAGAGCCGAAAGCTCTGATCGGATTTGCAGGACCGCGTGTTATCGAACAGACCATCGGACAGAAACTTCCGAAAGGCTTCCAGCGCTCGGAATTCCTTCTGGAACATGGGTTTGTTGACCGGATAGTGGAGCGGGAAGAGATGAAGGATGTTCTTTCGCAGATCCTGGAGATCCACAGTGGAAAGAAACTGCATGATGAGGAGAAAGGAGCAGCACAGGAATCTGTGGAAAAGGCGGTCAGAAGTGATCTGACAGCATGGGAGAGAGTTCAGATATCAAGGAAAAAGAACCGCCCGGTCGGGACAGATTATATTGGGAAACTGTTTACGGATTTCATGGAGTTCCATGGAGACCGTTATTTTAAGGACGATCACGCGATCGTGGGAGGCGTCGCTTATTTCCACGGTATGCCGGTGACAGTGATCGCCCAGGCGAAAGGAAAGACAACAAAGGAAAATCTTGACAGAAACTTCTCTATGCCGTCACCGGACGGATACAGAAAGGCGCTCCGCCTGATGAAACAGGCAGAAAAATTCGGGCGTCCGGTCATCTGTTTTGTAGATACTCCGGGAGCTTTCTGCGGGCTTGAGGCGGAAGAGAGAGGCCAGGGCGAAGCGATCGCCAGAAACCTGTTTGAGCTTTCAGGTCTGAAGGTCCCGGTCCTGTCGGTCGTGATCGGTGAAGGCGGAAGCGGGGGAGCCCTGGCGATGGCTGTGGCAGATGAGGTATGGATGCTGGAAAATTCTGTTTATTCAGTTCTCTCACCTGAGGGATTTGCAAGTATCCTCTGGAAAGACAGCAAGAGAGCAAGTGAGGCGGCAGAGGTTATGAAGCTGACAGCGCAGGACCTGGAACGCCTGGGCATCGTAGAACAGGTGATCCGCGAACCTGAAGAGTTCAGCGATGAAAATCTGGACGGCGTTTGCAGAGATATGGAATACAGGATTAAAGGTTTCCTTGAAAAATATTGCGCAATGGATACAGAGGCGCTGACAGAAAAGCGGTATCAGAGATTCCGCAGGATGTGAGGACAGAAATGAAAAATATCAGGATTGGTGAAAAAATCACGAAAATTCCTCTGATCCAGGGTGGAATGGGCGTAGGAATCAGTCTGGGGAGGCTGGCAGGGACAGTCGCCGGAGAAGGCGGTATAGGAATCATCTCCAGCGCTCAGATAGGGTACCGGGAAGAGGACTTTGACAGAGCGCCTGCGGAGGCAAATATAAGAGCGATTGAGAGCGAGATGAGAAAGGCGAGGGAGATCTCGCATGACGGCATCATAGGATATAATATCATGACTGCCCTGAAAGAGCATGCGGCTCATGTGAAAGCAGCAGTCAGGGCAGGTGCGGACATTATTATCTCGGGGGCAGGGCTTCCGACAGACCTGCCGGCTCTGACAGCGGGAAGTAATACTAAGATAGCTCCGATCGTATCCACGGATAAGTCTGCAAATGTCATTCTGAAATACTGGGACAGAAAGTATAAAAGAACTGCAGACCTGGTTGTGATAGAGGGACCGGAAGCCGGCGGGCATCTTGGCTTTAAAAAGGAAGAACTGGCAGAGTATACGCAGGAATCATACGGAGAAGAAATCCGGAAGATCCTCCGTACCGTAAAGAGGTATGCGGAAAAGTACCATACAGAGATTCCCGTTGTTGCAGCGGGAGGCATCTATGACAGCAGTGATGTAAGGCGTGTGATGGAACTCGGCGTGGACGGAGTACAGGTGGCGACCCGGTTTGTCACAACAGAAGAATGCGATGCGGATATCCGTTATAAACAGGCATATGTCAATGCTGCGAAAGAAGACATTATGATCGTTAAAAGTCCGGTGGGAATGCCGGGGAGGGCGATACTGAACCCGCTCATGGAGCAGGTGGCGAAGGGAATCCAGATCCCTCACAGCCCATGCCACAGGTGTCTGGCAAAATGTAATCCGGCTGATATCCCGTACTGTATTACAGACGGTCTGATCAATGCGGTGAAAGGAAATGTTGAGAAAGGACTCCTCTTCTGCGGGGCAAAAGCATGGAAGGCGGAGAAGATCGATACAGTCAGGGACGCCATACAGGAGCTGTTTGCCTGACAGAAAGGAGAGAATACATGAATCCACGTGAGACCATTAATGATATTCTGGTGAATCTATTTAATGAAATATGGAAGCTGGAAGAGGATGCCATCATAACAGAAGAGTTTAAAGATATTACTAACAATGACATGCATATTATAGAAGCGATCGGTCTGTCCGGAGAGAATACCATGTCAATGGTGGCAAAAAAGATGGGGATCACGGCAGGTTCTCTCACAACGTCGGTAAACGGTCTCGTCAACAAAAAATATGTGGTACGTCAGAGGAGTGAGCAGGACCGTCGAGTCATATTCCTGAGGCTTACCCCAAAGGGGGTCAAGGCATATGAACATCATCAGGAGTACCATCGGCAGATGACAGACGCGGTGATCGGTACTCTCGGAGAAGAAGAAATTCCGGTTCTTATAAAGACACTAAAGGGTCTGTCTGATTTTTTCAGAGGATATAAGGACAGAATACAAAATTGACTGAACGAATAAAAATTTTACCGTGAGAAACAAAAAAGTTTGACCTTTTCGTTAAAATGAGGTACAATCCCCTATGGAACTTTAAGGATTGAGTTGAATATCTAAGGGCACTGACATCAACACAGATGCCAATGCCGGAAATACTTGGTTGTATTATTTTAGGAGGGAACAAGTATGGCATTAAAGAAAGCAACTTCAACAGCAAAAACAGCAGCTAAGAAAACAGCTGAGGTTAAGGCAGAACCGGCGAAGACAGCAGAGAAAGCCGTAAAGGCAGAGCCTGCAAAAACTGCGGTCAAAGCAGAGAAGGCAGAACCGGCGAAGGCTATCGAGACAAAGAAAGACACAACGAAAAAGCTTGAGACAAAAGCAGCAGTTTTAGTAGATACACCGGCAGAAAAGGCAGCAGAGAAGACAACTGCAAAGAAGACAGCCCCGAAGAAGACGGCGGCAAAGAAGACAACAGTGGCAAAGAAAACCACAGCTAAGAAGACAACAACAGTTAAGAAGACAGCGGCTGAGAAGGCTGAGATCAAGACAGAGATTTTCCTGCAGTTCTCCGGCAAGGAGTATACACAGGATGAGATCCTTCAGAAAGTAAAAGATATCTGGACATATGATCTGAACAACAATGTAGATGATATTAAAGATGTGCAGATCTATCTGAAGCCGGAAGAGTCCGCTGCTTATTATGTAGTAAACGGAAACACGACCGGAAAGGTAGTGCTGTAAGAACAGACTGAGGCGGCAGAAGACAAGGTCCTCTCTGTACCAGGAATTTCTTTTCAGGAGAAATTTCCCGGACAGAGGGGATTTTTCTTTATCTGCATTGTGGTATAATGATTGTACATTCGTACAATCCGAAGCGGTTTTCCGCTTCGCCCTGCTACGCAGGAATTATACCGGGGAGCCATGGCTTGAAAAGTAAATGCCGCTGGCGCGGCGCTCCCTTTTCTGCGCACATGGTATAATGAGGGAGAAATGGAGATGAACGCAATGGAAGAAAAAATGAAACAGGAAAAAGAACGGCTCGAAAAGCAGATCCGTTTTATCACAGAAATTGACAAGGTGAAAAATATTTTCCGACAGACCTATCTGGCTGATGGGAAGAGGAAGGAAAATGACGCCGAACATTCCTGGCATCTGGCGATTTCGGCAGTCCTTTTGAAAGAGCATATGAAGGCAGAAGCGGACCTGACAAAAGTTATGGTCATGGTTCTGATACATGATCTTGTAGAGATCGATGCAGGTGACACCTATGCTTACGACGAGGTCGGAGCAGCGACAAAACGGGAGAGGGAAGTAAAGGCCGCGGACCGTATCTTCGGGCTGCTCCCGGAGAATCAGGGAACGTATTTCCGCTCGCTCTGGGAGGAGTTCGAGGCTTATGAGACGGCAGAGGCAAAGTTTGCCCACCTGCTGGACAATTTTCAGCCGCTTCTCTTAAATGACGCGTCAGACGGAAGGAGCTGGGCAGAACATGGCGTGCATAAGTCCCAGGTATGCAGGAGGAACGAGCGGATTCCTGAGACGTCAGAGATCGTGTGGGAGAAGATGCTGGAGATTATGGATAAGCATATTGAAAAAGGGAATCTGAAGGCAGATTGAAAGGGTGGTTTCAAATGTATGGGAAAGAAATAGAACAACTGCAGCATATGATCGACAAAAGCAGCCGGATTGTGTTTTTCGGGGGTGCAGGTGTTTCAACTGAGAGCGGGATTCCGGATTTCCGCAGTGCGGACGGCATTTATCACCAGAAATATAAATATTCTCCGGAGCAGGTGGTAAGCCATACATTTTTTATGCGTTATCCGGAAGCGTTTTATGAATTTTATAAAGAGAAAATGATGGCGCTGGATGCAAAGCCAAATCCTGCGCATATGAAGCTTGCGGAACTCGAAAAGGCGGGGAAGCTGACTGCGGTTGTCACACAGAATATCGACGGACTCCATCAGGCGGCGGGGAGCCGGAATGTATATGAACTGCATGGGAGCATCCATAGAAATTACTGTATGAAGTGCGGAAAATTTTATGATGCTGAATATGTGAAAAATTATGATGGAGTGCCAAGATGTGAGTGCGGAGGCATGATCAAGCCGGATGTAGTGCTCTATGAAGAAAGCCTGGATCAGAATACCATACAGGAAGCGGTCCGCGCGATCTCCCAGGCGGATATGCTGATCATCGGCGGCACCTCGCTTGTGGTGTATCCGGCAGCAGGCTTTATTGATTATTTCCGGGGAAAATACCTGGCGGTTATCAACAAATCGGAAACGGCGAGGTCAGTCCGGGCGGATCTGACCATTGCCGCTCCAATAGGAGAAGTCATGTCAAAGATAAAAGTCTGACATGAAAAACATCTGATCTTACAGACAAAAAGTCCCGATCATATCTGCGATGAGCAGAATAAATAAAACCAGGCTGACTGTATAAAGTGTCTTATCGGACATTTTTGCAGTCAGCTTTTTAAATAAAGGCTGGAGGAGATACAGGAAGACCATTCCTCCTATTCCAAAACGGATACTGGGATTAAGGGCGATCCGACCCTCAAAATTAAAGGCAAAGCGCCGATAGTCCCACAGCCATTTTCCGTGGGTAAATTCCATAATATAGCTTGCCGCCAGTTCAATTGCTGTGGTGATGAAGATGATCCCGATAAAAACAAGAAGAGGCGTGACTGAAATTTTCCCGATAGTGATACGCTTTCTTTCATCGTTCCCATCTTCCGGAAGCCCCGCATGGGAGCACCAGCCCGGACTCTGTCACAGGCAGCCCGATCTCCTGGGATTCGACATGCCCGTTCCACGGTTTCAGCTCCGTTGCTATCATATAAGTCAGGACTGCAGGAGCGAGTCCTGTTGTATATGAATTGACGAGGAAAAATAATGCGTCCTTTGAGAGAATCTTGGTACATAATTTAATGAGTGGATGGATCATGTCCTCGATCTTCCAGATCTCGCCCTTGGGACCTCTTCCGTAGGAGGGAGGATCCATGATAATGGCATCATAAGTGTTTCCTCTGCGGATCTCACGTTCTACAAATTTTACGCAGTCATCTACCAGCCAGCGGATCGGGGCGTCCTTAAGACCGGAAGAAACAGCGTTTTCCTTTGCCCATCCCACCATGCCTTTAGAAGCATCTACATGGGTGACATGCGCGCCTGCCGCCGCTGCGGCGAGAGTAGCTCCGCCGGTGTAGGCAAAAAGATTTAAAACTTTAACCGGGCGTCCGGCACTGCGTATCTTTTCTGAAAACCAGTCCCAGTTGACTGCCTGTTCGGGAAAGAGTCCTGTATGCTTGAAGCTGAATGGTTTCAGGTTAAAGGTCAGCGGTCCGTAATGGATCTGCCATTGCTGGGGCAGACGGAAAAATTCCCATTCTCCGCCGCCTTTTTTGCTTCGATGGTAATGGCCGTTCATCTTTTTCCAGCCCATATGTTTTTTCGGAGTGTCCCAGATAACCTGAGGATCTGGCCGGACGAGAAGATAATCTCCCCAGCGTTCCAGCTTCTCTCCTTTAGAACAGTCTATGACTTCGTAATCTTTCCAGCTGTCAGCAATCCACATATATGAAATCCCTTTCTAAAGTAATAGTATTTGTAAGTATCCGGAACCTCAGATCAGGGACCGGATGTTCGGTGTGTTCATCTGATTATAACACAGAAAGAAATGATGGAGAAGAGGTGAGAGGCAAAAACAGATTTATAGTGTCAAGGGGCGTAAAATGTGTTACACTTCTATTTACGGGAGGTTTTGCACATGGAAGCATACACCAGTTTTGCATCAGTGTACGATACATTTATGGACAATGTCCCCTATGGAGAGTGGGGCGGATATATATACACCCTGCTGTGCAGATATGGCGTGAAGAGCGGGATCATCCTGGATCTGGGATGCGGTACAGGGACCATTACAGAGATCCTTGCCGGATATGGATATGACATGATCGGGGTGGACAATTCGGAGGACATGCTGGAACTTGCAATGGAGAAGAGGATCGCATCAGGCCATGATATCCTCTATCTTCTTCAGGATATGAGGGAATTTGAGTTGTACGGCACGGTAAGGGCAGTGGTAAGCGTGTGCGACTCCGTGAATTATATCACAGAGCCTGAGGAGCTTGCCGGGGTGTTCCGCCTGGTAAATAATTACCTTGATCCCGGAGGAATCTTTATTTTTGATTTTAATACAGAGTATAAGTACCGGGAAGTGATGGGTGACTGTACTATTGCAGAGGACCGCGGACCATGCAGTTTTATATGGGATAACTGTTACTATGAAGAAGAGAGGATCAATGAATACGACCTGACGCTTTTTATCAGGGAAGGCACAGCTCCGGGACAGAATGAAGGCGCGGAAGAGGATGATACAGAGGAAAACGGCGCCTTGTACCGGAAATATACAGAAACTCATTTCCAGAGGGGGTATACTCTGGAGGAGATCAGGGAACTGCTAAGCAGTGCAGGGCTTATTTTTCAGGCTGCGTATGATATGGATACAAGGGAAGCGGCAGGGGAAAAAAGTGAGAGGGTCTGCGTGATCGCGCGGGAATGCGGGAAACAGCCGGCGGAGAAAACAGGACCGGTACAGACAGGCGGAAACAGATAGGCAAAAGAAAACGTTTTATAACAGGAGATAGTAAAAGATGGAAGATTATATTGTGAGAGCAGCAGCTGCGAATACGCAGATCCGCGCGTTTGCGGCAGTGACAACGAATCTTGTGGAGGAGGCGAGACAGCGCCACGGGACGAGCCCTGTGGCAACAGCGGCGCTTGGGCGGCTTCTGACCGGCGGGACGATGATGGGCAGTATGATGAAGAATGCCTCGGATATGCTGACTATCCAGATCAAATGCTCGGGACCGATCGGGGGCCTGACGGTGACGGCAGACAGTCAGGGGAATGTGAAGGGATATGTCCATGATCCGGAAGTGATCCTTCCGCCGAAGAACGGCAAGCTGGATGTGGGCGGAGCTCTTGGGCAGGGAGTGATGACTGTGATCAAGGATATGGGGCTGAAGGAGCCTTATTCCGGGCAGACGATCCTTCAGACAGGAGAGATTGCGGAGGACCTGACATATTATTTTGCCACATCAGAGCAGGTGCCGTCTTCTGTCGGGCTGGGCGTGCTCATGGAGAAGAATAATACCGTGCGCTGCGCCGGCGGATTTATTGTTCAGGTGATGCCCTTTATTGAAGATGGAGTGCTCAATAAGCTGGAAGATAATATCCGAAATATCCAGTCCGTGACTTCCATGCTGGACAACGGACATACGCCGGAAGAGATGCTGGCGCAGGTGCTGGATGGCCTGGACCTGGAGATCACGGATACGATGCCTGCAAGGTTTTACTGCAACTGTTCGAAAGAACGTATCGAAAAAGCAATCATCAGCATCGGGAAAAAGGATATCCAGTCCATGATCGATGACGGGGAGGACATTGAAGTGAAATGTCATTTCTGCAACACAGCATACCGATATACTGTGGATGAATTAAAAGGTCTGTTAAAGAAAAGCAGGTAATTGACCGGTGAGATGGTCCGGACAGGGAAGGTGGAGAAAAAATGAGACACGGATTTGTAAAAGTTGCTACAGCCACGCCGGATATCCGGGTGGCGGATGTGGAATTTAATACGGAGAAGATATGCGGAGCGATCGGGGAAGCCTGTAAGATGAAGGCAAAGATCATTGTATTTCCGGAGTTGTGCATTACAGGTTATACATGCGGAGATCTGTTCACTCAGGACGCGCTTCTTGAGGCGGCGCATGATGCTCTCCTTAAGATCGCGCGGTATACGGCGGATAAGGATATCCTTGCCTTTGTGGGGACGCCGCTGTCTGTACGCGGAAAGCTGTACAATACCGCTGCCGCCCTGAACCGGGGAAAGATTCTGGGATTTACGACAAAGACGTTTCTTCCGAATTATGCAGAGTTTTACGAGATGCGCCAATTTACTCCGGGACCGGACCAGGCGGGATATATCCTGTTTGAAGGAGAGCAGATTCCCTTCGGACCTCAGATTTTGTTTGAGGCTTCCGGCATGGAGGATCTGATCGTGTCAGCGGAAATCTGTGAGGATGTGTGGTCCCCTGTTCCGCCCAGCATACAGGCGGCCATTGAAGGGGCGACGGTGATCGTGAACTGCTCAGCCAGCAATGAGACGATCGGCAAGGATGCATACCGCAGAGAGTTGATCTCAGGGCAGTCTGCCCGTCTGATCGCAGGGTATGTGTACGCGAACGCCGGAGAAGGGGAATCAACAACGGACGTGGTTTTCGGCGGGCACAATATCATTGCGGAAAACGGGGCTGTGCTCAAGGAAGCGGGCAGATATAAAAATGAGGTGATTTATTCTGAGTTTGACCTGAAGCGTATTATCAGTGAGCGGCGCAAGAATACGACTTTTCAGACAGATCCTGATGGGACGCTGATGCGTGTGCCGTTTACGGTGGAAAAGGAAGACGTGGAGCTGACAAGGGTTTTCCCGAAGATGCCGTTCGTCCCGGCCGATGAGAATGTGCGCGCGGAGAGGTGCGAGGAGATTCTGACGATACAGGCGATGGGACTGAAAAAACGTCTGGCTCATACAAATTCAAAGACCGCTGTTGTGGGAATCTCCGGAGGACTTGATTCAACCCTTGCCCTTCTGGTTACAGCCCGCGCTTTTGACATGCTCGGCAGAGACAAGAAAGATATCATTGCAGTGACTATGCCATGCTTCGGGACCACGGACCGTACCTACCAGAATGCATGTGAAATGTCGAAAAAGACAGGGGCCACACTCAGGGAGGTGCCTATCGCGGAGGCTGTGAATGTACATTTCCGGGATATCGGCCAGGATCCGGAAGAACACGATGTGACCTACGAGAATTCACAGGCAAGGGAGCGCACTCAGGTACTGATGGACATCGCAAACCGCACAGGAGGCATGGTGATCGGGACCGGGGATATGTCGGAGCTTGCACTCGGCTGGGCGACTTACAACGGTGATCATATGTCTATGTACGGAGTCAATGCGTCCGTTCCGAAGACGCTGGTCCGCCATCTTGTAAAATATGCGGCGGATGAGACAGAAGACCAGGATCTGAAAAGCGTGCTCTACGATGTGCTGGATACTCCGGTCAGCCCGGAGCTGCTGCCGCCCAAAGACGGAAATATCGCGCAGAAGACAGAAGACCTGGTAGGTCCTTATGAGCTGCATGATTTCTTCCTTTACTATATGCTCCGTTTCGGATATGAGCCGGAAAAGATCTTCAGGCTTGCAAAGAGAGCGTTTGATGGGGAGTATGACAGCGAGGTAATACTCAAGTGGCTGAAAACATTCTGCCGGAGATTTTTCTCCCAGCAGTTTAAAAGATCCTGTCTTCCGGATGGACCGAAGGTGGGGACGGTGGCTCTTTCTCCCAGAGGGGACTGGAGGATGCCAAGCGATGCCTGCGCCGCGGTTTGGATGAGAGAGTTGGATGAGATTCAGGCGTAACCGCCGCAGGGCTGATAGAACGGAGGAGAAGACAGATGAAACTGATCAGGACAGAAGATGCGGTCGGAAGTGTGCTGTGTCATGATATCACCCAGATTATACCGGGAGTGGTCAAAGATGCAGTATTTCGAAAAGGACACGTAGTGACAGAGGAAGATATCCCGGTACTTCTCTCTGTGGGGAAGGAACATCTCTATGCGTGGGAGAAACAGGAGGGGATGCTCCATGAGAATGACGCGGCGGAGATCCTGCGTCAGGTCTGCCAGGGGGCGCATATGCATGCGTCTGAGCCGAAAGAGGGAAAAATCGAACTGACCGCAGAAGCGGACGGACTTTTGAAGGTCGACAGAAAAAAATTGAATGCGGTCAACGGGATGGGACAGATGGTGCTTGCATCACGGCACGGAGATTTTCCCGTGAAAAAGGGAGATAAGATTGCCGGAATGCGTGTCGTGCCGCTTGTGATAGAAGAAGAGAAGATGACCCGGGTAAGAGAAATCTGCGGAGAGGAACCGGTCTTCAGCCTTCTTCCGTTCCGCAGGATGAAAGCCGGGATCGTGACGACAGGGAGCGAAGTGTACCACGGACGGATAGAAGATAAATTTACCCCTGTGGTCAGGGAAAAGCTGGAAGAATACAGTGTGGAAGTATTAGGGAATACCCTGTGCGATGACAGACCTGAGATGGTAGAGGATGCCATCGGTGAGTGGATCGGAAGAGGCGCCGATATGGTAGTGTGCACAGGAGGGATGAGCGTAGACCCGGACGACAGGACCCCTCTCGCCATCCGAAACGCATCGGATGAGGTCGTCACATACGGCGCTCCGGTGCTGCCGGGAGCGATGTTTATGCTGGCATACAAATACAGAGACAGCGGAGAAAGATATCTGCCCGTTATGGGGCTTCCGGGATGCGTGATGTATGCAAAGCGCACAATCTTTGATCTTGTGCTTCCGAGGATCGCAGCAGGAGAGAAGCTGTGTGCAGAAGACTTCTACGTGCTGGGCGAGGGCGGGCTGTGCCTGAACTGCCCGGTGTGTACATTCCCGAACTGCGGGTTCGGAAAATAGGAACAGAATACTGATTGTAAAAAAGAGCGGGCAGAGACCTGCCAGCTGTCCGATTACAGATTTTTTGAGGCGCTCTGTCTCCATCTTCCCGGAGACTGACCGTATTTTCTCTTGAAAATGCGGTTAAAGTAGGATAGATTGTCAAACCCGCATTTCTGGGCGATCTCTATGACCGGATCATCGGATGAACGGAGCAGAAGCTCGGACATTGTGAGTCGGTAATCATTCAGATACTCAATGAATCCGACCCCCATATGGGCCTTGAAAAATTTCATAAAATGAGATTTGCTGTAATAGGTAAGCAGCGCCATGTCATCAATGGCAATATGTTCGGCATAGTGTTCTTCTACATATTTAAGTATGGTTTTCATTTTTTCAAGAGACTTTGTCTGCAGGGCAGATGCGGTCTCTTTTTTCTGCCGGTTAGAGATGAGCAGGAAAAAGAACAGGAACAAATTACCCTTTACAGCAAGCTGATATCCCTCCGGGCGGGTCGCGCAGAGCAGGTCGATCTCCCGGATGCATTCTGATGCGGGCTGATACCAGGAGAGCGCCGGGGTAAGGTAGGATTCGGAAGGAAGTTTCCCCTCCATAAACGGCATGATAAATTTTGCGGCGCACAGGTCGGCGTTCCCGGATATGAGCAGATCAGGCTTAAAAATAATGTTTTCATATTCCATGACATAATTAGCGTCCTGCTCGATAGAATGGAGCTGACCGGGGCGGATGATGATGATATCGCCGGATGTGACAGAACGCTTCTGAAAATCAGAGGACACAATGCCTCTGCCTTTTTTTATGACAATGAGTTCCATTTCGGAGTGCCAGTGCAGAGGTACTCCCGGGAAGTCGCGCGGAATGGAGCAAAGATAAGTGTTATAGGGAAAATCCGCAGTAGTGTGGGATTTTGTTTCATGGTAATTCTGATATTCATTTATATTCATAACATCAACCTCGCTTTGATAGTATTGTACAATGAAAAGAAAGAATATTGCAAGATATTTTCGGGAAAACATACTATACTGCTAAACAAAGGTACAATGATGTTTCGAAAGGAGATTATCATGAAGATTCAGGAAAGATTAGAGGCGTATCTGGGAAAGCCGGTTTCCCAGGCATCCAATGAAGAAATTTACGGAGGGCTCCTGACGATCGTACAGGATATGGCGTCAGAGAAGGAACGCACGGACAGTAAAAAGAAACTGTACTATATTTCAGCAGAGTTTCTGATCGGGAAGCTGCTGTCCAACAATATGATCAATCTGGGCATCTATCAGGAAGTAAAAGAGATGCTGGAAAAGAACGGAAAAGACATCTGCGAGATTGAGGAAGCAGAGGCAGAGCCGTCCCTCGGAAACGGAGGGCTTGGAAGACTTGCCGCATGTTTTCTGGATTCTATCGCTACACTGGGGCTTGCGGGCGACGGCATCGGTCTGAATTATCACCTGGGACTTTTCAAACAGGAATTTGAGGATCATATTCAGAAGGAAACGCCGAATCCGTGGATCGGGGAGAAGACCTGGCTGAAAAAGACAGACGTCATTTATCCTGTGCAGTTTAAAGGTCTGAAGGTCAATGCCCGTATGTATGACATTGAGGTGACGGGATATAACAACAAGACGAATAAGCTGCATTTGTTTGACATTGACTCCGTGGATGAGACGATCGTACATGACGGGATCGAGTTTGACAAAGAGGATATAGAGAAGAACCTGACTCTTTTCCTCTACCCGGATGACAGCGATGAGCAGGGAAGGCTCCTTCGCATTTATCAGCAGTATTTCATGGTCAGCGCGGGCGCGCAGCTCATTCTGGACGAGTGTGAAGCAAAGGGATGCACTCTGTATGACCTGCCGGATTACGCGGTGATCCAGATCAACGACACTCATCCTACTATGGTAATACCGGAACTCATCCGCCTGCTCACGGCACGCGGAATGGATATAGATGATGCGGTAAACGTAGTGGCAAAGACATGCGCTTATACAAATCACACCATCCTTGCAGAGGCGCTGGAAAAATGGCCTGTTGCTTATCTCAAGAAAGTAGTCCCGCAGCTGATGCCGATCATTGAGATCCTGGATGATAAGGTGAGAAGGAAATTTGAGGACGAGAGTGTTTCTATCATTGACAGAAATGATACGGTGCATATGGCGCATATTGATATCCACTATGGCTTCAGCGTAAACGGCGTTGCGGCGCTCCACACGGAGATCCTGAAGAATTCCGAGCTGAACAACTTCTACAGGATCTATCCGGAGAAGTTTAACAATAAGACAAACGGTATTACATTCCGCCGGTGGCTGCTGCACTGTAATCCTCTGCTCGCGGAGTTTCTCGATGAGACCATCGGGGAGGGGTACAAAAAGGATGCATCTGAGCTTGAGAAGCTGCTTGCGTTTAAGGGTGACGAAAAGATCCTGGACCGGCTTCTTGAGATCAAACACAAAAATAAAGAGGCGCTGGCAGCCTATCTGAAGGAGACTCAGGGGATTGAGATCAGTCCGGATACGATCTTCGATATTCAGGTGAAGCGCCTCCATGAGTACAAACGCCAGCAGCTCAATGCCCTGTATATCATTGACAAATATCTGGAGATCAAGGCAGGAAAGATCCCGTCAGCACCTGTGACAGCGATCTTCGGGGCAAAGGCGGCTCCCGCGTATGTGATCGCCAAAGATATCATCCATCTGATCCTCTGCCTTCAGGAGATCATTAACAATGACCCGGAGGTGAGTCCGTACCTGAAGGTAGTCATGGTAGAAAACTACAATGTGACAAAGGCAGGGAAACTGATCCCCGCATGCGATATTTCTGAGCAGATATCTCTTGCGTCCAAAGAGGCGAGCGGCACGGGCAACATGAAATTTATGCTGAACGGCGCAGTAACTCTCGGTACGGAGGACGGAGCAAACGTAGAGATCCACGAAGCTGTGGGTGATGACAATATCTTCGTGTTCGGAGCGTCCAGCGATGAGGTCATCGAGCACTATGCAAAGGCTGATTACGTGGCAAGGACATATTACGAGGAGAATCCGGCGATCAAGGCTGCCATTGATTTTATTACCAGCGAGAAGATGCTGGAGACAGGATGCGAGGAGAATCTGACAAGGCTGAAAAATGAGCTCATCAACAAAGACTGGTTTATGACCCTGCTTGACTTTGATTCCTACAAGGAGACAAAAGAGAAGGCGCTGGCAGCTTATGCGGACAGAAAAGCATGGGCAGAAATGACTCTGGTCAATATCGCGAAAGCGGGATTCTTCTCATCTGACAGAACGATCGAGGAGTACAATAAAGATATCTGGAAATTACAGGAGGAAAAATAAAATGAAAAGAGCGAGCGGAATCTTACTGCCCGTATTTTCCCTGCCCTCAGAGCATGGGATCGGCTGCTTCTCAAAGGAAGCTTATCAATTTGTGGATATGCTGAAAAAAGCAGGACAGAGTTACTGGCAGATCCTGCCGCTTGGACCGACTGGTTACGGGGATTCCCCGTACCAGTCTTTCTCCACATTTGCGGGAAATCCCTATTTTATCGATCTTGCGGCGCTGGCCGGCGAAGGGCTTCTGACAGATGCGGAGAGCAGGGAATATGACTCTGAAGAGCAGGATGAGAGCATTGATTATGAGAAGATTTATAAAACAAGATTCAAAGTGCTGAAAAAAGCTCATGAGCGGTTCCGGGACCGCATGGCAGGCGGGCACCATGAACGGGATGCTTATGAGAAGTTTGTAAGTGAGAATGCTTTCTGGCTGGATGATTACAGCCTGTACATGGCGGTCAAAGACAAAAACAACGGAGTGAGCTGGAATGAGTGGGACGCCCCGCTCAAGAACAGGGAAGAGGAAGCACTGTCAGAGGCAAGAGAAGAACTGGCGGAGGAGATCAGCTTCTACAAATTCCAGCAGTATGAGTTTGACCGCCAGTGGAAGAAGCTCCACGCCTATGCAAATGAGCAGGGCGTGAAGATCATCGGGGATATACCGATCTATGTGGCGTTTGACAGTGCGGATACATGGGCGGCGCCTCAGATGTTCCAGTTCGATGAGAACAATGAGCCTGAAGGTGTGGCAGGATGCCCGCCGGATGCTTTCTCAGCTACTGGACAGCTCTGGGGAAATCCGCTGTATGACTGGGAGTATCATAAAAAGACAGGGTATGAGTGGTGGATCCGCAGGATTGAGCACTGCCTGAAGCTCTATGATGTGGTAAGGATCGATCACTTCCGGGGATTTGACGAGTATTACTCGATCCCGTACGGCGAGACCACTGCAATAAACGGACAGTGGATGCCGGGACCCGGCATGGATCTTTTCCGCGCGATAGAGGAAAAGCTGGGGCGGCCGGAGATCATTGCGGAGGATCTGGGCTTCCTTACTCCGAGTGTGCTTAAGCTTCTCAAGGACAGCGGTTTCCCGGGAATGAAAGTCCTCCAGTTTGCGTTTGACGCAAGGGAGTCTTCGAATTATCTTCCCCACACATATCCGGAAAACTGTGTCGTTTACACAGGAACTCATGACAATGACACCACGAGAGGGTGGTATCACGCGGTCGGAAAATACGCCAGAGATTTTGCGAAGGAATATATGTGCAAGCCCAGACTCGATGAAGACAGCCTGGCGGAGGATTTTATCTGCCTGGCGATGGGAAGCATTGCGGATCTGTGCGTGATCCCCATGCAGGATTATCTTGGGCTTGGAAGCGAGGCGCGCATCAACATCCCGTCCACGCTTGGCGGGAACTGGGTATGGAGGATGAAGAAAGGACAGTTTGATGAAGAGACCGCGGCGGAGATATACAGAGTAACGAAACTCTACGGAAGAATTTAAATCCGGATCTGTATGCCGGACGGGGATACGGATCTGGCTCAGGTTTCGTAATCTGGGAAAGACATAAAAGGAATGGAATACGGCTAAGGACGATTTCAAGGCCGCACTCCATTCCTTTTACGTTTTCCGGCAGATTCTCCTTCTTTAGAATTCCTTAAGTATAACTTAAGTAATATTGTGTTGACAAACAATATTATATCAAATATAATATAGAAAACGATACAATATTACAAATCGTTTAGGAATAAGACATTGTACAGAAAGGGTGATCGCATGGTATTTAATACAGGCGCGGCGCTTCTGGATGCTATTGTTCTGGCGGTCGTCTCTATGGAAGACGAGGGGACGTATGGTTATCGGATCACGCAGGATGTGCGTAAGGTCATCGATGTATCAGAATCCACGCTGTATCCGGTCCTGCGCAGGCTTCAAAAGGATGAGTGCCTGGAAGTCTATGACAGGCAGTTTGACGGCAGGAACAGGCGGTATTATAAGGTGACATCCCGGGGGATGGCACAGCTGAATCTGTATAAAGCAGAGTGGAAGACTTATATTCAGAAGATCAATGCGATATTTGAGGGAGGTGTAACTGCATGAACCGTGTGGAATTCTTGGCAGAACTTGAACAGCGGTTATCCGGAATCCCGGAGGAAGAACGCCAGGCAGCAATACAGTATTATGCTGATTATTTAGCGGATGCAGGCGAGGAGAATGAGGACGAGGCAATCAGGGAACTGGGAAGCCCGGAGAAGGCAGCGGAGTCAATAAAGGCAGATTATTATGGGACAGAGTTTGACGAGTCCCGTTTTGATCATAAAGATTATATGGAAAAATACGGACAGCGTTCTAATCAGGAGGGTGGTCCCGATAACAGATCAGGCGCTGCGCCCGGATCTGATGGGCAGGGAAACGGACAGTCTCAGAAAAGCGCTCCATGGACCAGCAGAGGCCTGAAGATCTTACTTATCATTTTGATAGCGATCGTTGTCTGGCCGGTAACTCTGGGTGTCGCAGGGGTTGTGCTCGGGGTGGCGGCAGCGGTATTCTTTTTCTTTGCAGGACTCGTTATTGCAGCCATAGCGATTATGATTTCGGGAGTTGTTGTAGCTGTAACCGGGATTGCGCTGATCGTCATACCGCCGGCAGGCATGATTGTTATAGGTGTGGGAATATTACTTTTTGTATTGGGCTTGATCGCAACAGCAGGGACTGTAAAACTCTGTATCATTGTATATCCGGCTATGATCAGGGGGTTTGTCAATTTGTGCAGACGTCCGTTTTATGGAAAGGCGGTGTAAATAAAAATGAAAAAAGGGTGGAAGATTTTTTGGATCATATGCGCAGTCCTGGCTGCCATAGGTATTTTTTTCACTGTTGCGGGCACAGCGCTGGGCGGGCTTGCTATGCTGAGAGAAGAACAGGATGAGAATGTCATACGGACCTGGATGGACCGGCTGGGGATCCGGATCAGGAATGAGGTTACAGTAACTACTGATACCACCGCTATACCGGATGAGAACTATATCCCTGGTCAGCCTGACGGGACAGATATAACCTGTTACTCAGGAATTGATAAACTGGATCTTGAACTGACCGGGATGGGAGTCTGCGTGATGCCCTATGATGAAGAGTCAGATGCGGTTTATAACGGAGATATTATTGTAGATATCTCTCAGTGCAGGGATGACCTTAAGGATCAGATAACAGTGAGCCGGGATGATTCTGAACTCAAGATTCATATGGAAGACAGGGGGCGTTTGAACACAGAGGACAGCGGCATCATGTATATCAGTGTACCCCGGGGGCTTTATTTTGAAAAAATAACTGCCAACGCACAGGCAGGGTACATTGAACTGGCGGAAATAGAAGCCGGGGAACTGGATGTAAAGACGAATACCGGACAGATCATTGCCTCTGCCTTTTCCGCAGAACAGCTGGATGCAGAATGCGGTGTCGGGCAGATAATTCTGGAAGGCGAGGTGACGGAACTTGCCGAGATCAATTGTAATGTGGGAGAAGTGAGATGTACCCTTCCGGGGACAGCAGACGCCTATGACTACGAATTAAAGTGTGCTGCGGGCGGACTTTTGATAGATGGAGAATCATATAGCAGCATTGTGGATAAAAAGGAAATAGACAATGGAAGCGGGTGCAAGATCAAAGCGGAGTGCGATCTGGGAAATATAGAAATCAATTTTGAATGATCGCAGCGTGGAAATCAAAATATGACTTGAATATCAGAAAGGAGAAAAAAATGACAGATAAAAAATTATATCGTTCAAGAACAAGCAAAATGCTCTGTGGAGTATGTGGAGGTATAGGAGAATACTTTAACATAGACCCTACCTTGATCAGGCTGCTGTTTGTGCTGTTCGGGTGCACGGGAGGCGGGATACTCGCATATATCATAGCGGCGATCATCATACCGGATCAGCCGATGTAAATCTGGATTTGTATGTGGGGACGGGAGGCGGAAAAACGTCCGAAAACCGCGGAATATTTTAAAGTGTGTTCGCGGCGGGCGGGGATGGTAGTGTAAAAAACTTTGTGGCTTTGGTAAAAAATGGCTCCTTTTTGGTAAG
>ERZ1643247.985-NODE-985-length-29658-cov-7.658886_pt1 | contig 29658 bp, 33 predicted proteins | sample MGYA00579264_ERZ1643247 | MGnify/ENA primary metagenome ERZ1643247 (study PRJEB29033, sample SAMEA4952262) | chicken gut metagenome | biome: Broiler Chicken; feature: Gastrointestinal Tract; material: Caecum | place: Ireland | collected 2018 | study: Broiler... | reverse complement strand
CCCATTGACATTTACGCCAATCTTTTAATACATCTATCAAAATATCTGGTATAGGAACCTCACGAACAGAGCAATTAGTTTTAGTTTGACCAATAACTGTTTTTCGACTTATGACTTTGCCTTTCTTATCAAATGTAGGCACTTGTGTAATGCTATTTTTAACTGTTATGGTCTTGTTCTCAAAGTCTATGTTTTCCCATCGCAAAGCAAGAGCTTCGCCAGTTCTAAGGCCTGCAAACATCATTGTCATACAAAAAGGTTTTAAAAATTCGTGTTGATTTAGTGCAGTAACAAATTTCATTCTTACATCTTCTGGAATTGCTTTATAAGAGTTTTCCATATCAAAATTATGGGTATCTCTTGTTTTTATTTTAATTCTAATTGTAGGATTATTTTCAACCAAGCCACAATCAATTGCATATTCAAAAAATTGATTAAATAGAAATTTTGTTTTTCTTGCAGTATTTGTTCCTCGACCTTTAACGAAAACTTCATTTATCACTTGTTGAATAACTGGGGTTGTAACTTCGCTTATATCCATATTTGCGACATACGGTTTTATGTGTAAATTATAACATCGCATATTGCTTTCAAATGTTCGTGGTGTTACTTGGTTCTTTTTAAAAACAAGTAGCCACTCTTCAAACATATCTCCAAAGGTTTTATGTGCAAATATTCCATTTAAAGGTGTCATTGAGCCAGAGAGTTTAACAAGCTTGTCCGAAATTTCGGCTTCACTATGGCCATAAACAGTCTTTCTAACTTTCTCACCAGTCTCTGGATTTGTTAGCCAGATTTTACCAGTCCAAAGCCCATTCTTTTGTTGATAAATTGAGCCTGAGCCATTGCTACGCCTTGTTTTTTCTATAACTTTAATTTTCTTTCTTCCCATTTCCACCTCTCAATTCATTTGTTAGTTGCCAAGTTACAAAAGCCGCAACACTAACAATTCTTCGCTTTCCAATTCTAATTTTTGGAAAATCTATCTTTGTCATCATTGCTCTAACATTATCTCTGCCAAGTCCAGTAATTTTCATAATGTCCGAACAATCAAGATATTCTTTGTTATATTTTTCAGTTATTCGTCTTATCTCTGCTGAAATAATGTTATCTAAATTCATTTGTTACCTCACATTTCACTTTGCTTTAATTCTTCTATATCGCTTTTTATTTGTTTTGTTAGGTCATATACCAGATTTTCTATATCACTTTCTTCAACATTCGCAAGATTGTTATATCCGTCTAATTTGTAGATGTCATCGCTATAAGTGTCTGCTATAAAGCAACGAACCCTATCAACACCGTCTTTTGCGGCTGCTTCAAGCCAATAGTCCAATCCATCGTCATCAAGTATGTCCGACAACTCTTGTAAACTATCGCAATAAAAGGTGTTATGGTCGGCATCAAAATCTTCAACGAGTGTTTTAATTTTCTTGTAAGTGTCGCTTTTAAATTCCATATCTTCAATTTCTTGATTTAATTGATTTATAAGCTTTTTTCTTGCATATATTTCGTTCATAATTATTCTCCTTTAAGTAAAGGTATAAGTCTTTCTGCCGCTCGTTTTATCATCACTGGCGGCACGCTCATTCCACAAATATAGGCAATGTTATCTACATTGTCCGTTAGAAAGTTAAAATCTTGTGGAAAGGTAGAAATTGAAATTATATCTTTTTTTGTTAAATATGATTTTGTGTCCCACCGTATATTATTGCAGTGGGCAGTAATTGTGGGTGCTACTTGATTATCGTAAACAAAACAATAATTAAAAAAAGAGCTCTTTCCACGAGTTCTTTGGCAAGCAGGTTCTAAATTTCTATCGCCATATTTGGCAAATTTGATAAGTCCTTGAAGATTATCACTTACTATTGGTTTTGTGTCTCCAACGCTCTTTATTTGGCTAAATAAAATGGGTTTATACAAAAATGACATATCTAATTTACTTAAATCAACATTCAATCTCGTTGCAATAAAAAATACTCTGTGTCTTTTCTGGGGAACACCCATTTGTTCGCCTTTTAAAAGCCAATGCTTAACACTATATCCAATATTGTGAAAGTGCTTATATATTTGCTGAACATATCTCCAAGCATTGCCTTTTGTTAGTCCTTCCACATTTTCCATAACGACAAATTTAGGTTTCAATTTATTTACAGTTTCAATGAAGATAAAAGACAAATCATCAAGCGTTTGTTCTTTTTGTCCTTCACGAAATTTCTTTTTCTTACCCCAAGTTTTTTCACGCAGTCCAGCCATAGAAAAAGTTGTGCAAGGCGGACTTCCGTCCAATATATCTAAATCAAAGAGTTCATTTGGTATTTGATTGTTTGGCAGTTTGTTAAAATCCCTTATATCCATTAAAAAATTAAATTTTGGCTTGTGGTTTGCAAGATAGACATCATTCATTCGTTTATCAATTTCTAAACAACCAACGACATCATATCCTGCAAGTTTATAACCCATAGTTGAGCCTCCACCACAAGCAAAACACGAGAAAACTTTTAGTCCGTTACAATTTGGATAATCGCTAAAATGCCAATACCAATCATTACTTTCTTTTGTTTTTAAATAATCAAATTCATCACCCAACAAATCAAAAATTGATTGTTGCATAATTCATTCCTTAACACATTTCTTCGTTTTTCTTTAATCTCTTTCTAATCTCTCTTTCTATAACTCTTTCTATTCCTTTTTTAAAGGTTATTCTATCATTTACAAGTGCTTCATTTGCATCTTTAAATCCACAATTATCAAACATAATGTAAGGCATTTTATTAGTCTTAAAATAGTCAATAAGCTCATTTGTTGCTGTTTGTCCTGCTTCATCGCTATCAAGTGCTAAAACATAGGTTTTTGGAGTTTTATTTGCACTTATAAACTTATTTACATTTGAAACGCTTCCAAGTGAAATGGCGTTTATTCCAATTTCTTCAAAGCTTAGACAATCAAATTCACCTTCGGTTATCACACAAAAAGGATTAGAGTTTGTAAGTGCTTCTAAATTAAATATTTCCGTGTGAACATTTTTCGGTTTGTAATATCTAAAATCGCTTGTTTTGTCAATATTACGTGCAGAAAAGCAATGCTCATTTATAGGAATAATAATCCCTTTAAATGTTGTTTCTCCAAAGTTAAATTCGTTATAGCCTAAATTATATTTTTCAGTGATAAAATCACTTATTCCACGCGAATTAAGATATTGTTTTGCATTGTCATTTGATTTAAAATTTTTATGCCAAATGTAAAATGCCTTTGAATAGTCTTTTGTTTCTGTTGTAGAGTTTTCTTTTTTATTGTATTTTGGTTTAATTTCTGTCTTGTTTGTGCCATAATAATCAATTGCTCGCTTAAAAGCTTCTTTTCTACTTAAATTTTCTATGGCAGAAATAGCACCAATTAAATCATATGTTGCATTACAACCAAAACAGTGGACCTTGTTGTCATCAAAATATTTCATTGACGGATTTCTATCAATATGTTCTGGATTTATGCACCTAAAAAATCTATCTGTTCTTATGCCATTTTTTTCAAGGTAATCTTGTAAATGAGATTTTAATTCGTCAATTGCAATATCTTCCATTTTTACATCTCACTATCAAACTTTTTATTTTTCGACTTTTTCTCTCTTTCTTTAAGTTCTTCCAGTAATTTGTTATACCTTTCTTGTTCCTTAATATTCTCCTTTTTCTGTTCTTCAATTAACATAGGAAGAAAGGCCATATCTTTTTCATCTACAACATATTTAACACCACAATCACAACTAATGAATTGCAGTCCACATCTTGGGCATCTCTCTATATCACAATTATCAAAGGTGTTGCTCACCGACTTTGCAACCACAATCTCCACAAGATGGATTTTCATCATCACCAATCCAATCCTCATCTTCATCGCCAAAAAGGATAGGGTCATAGAGTTCACCCATAATTAAATATTTTTGTTTCACTGTTTTACATCTCCTCTTGTTCTTGTCGTTTTTTCTCTTCTTTCAAAATTTCATCAGTCCAACAGCCATAAAAATCTTTTGGTCTTTTAATTCCTAAAATTTTATATTTTTTGTCTAATCCGTCTTTTACGCTCTCAAATTTGTCAAAAGGATAGTGTGAATACTGCCATTCATTGTTTTCATCAAAAATATAAATATATTCAATTGAATTCCATTCTTTTAGGTCTTGAAGAGAGCATACTGAATACTCTTGATTTTCTTCGCCCGCATCTCTACCATAGGCAACCACAACACCTTCTTGTCTTTCAGTGTAATTAAATGAGTGTGGTTTGTTTGGGTCTGGGTCAATATTTTCTGCCAGCAACGAAATATTTCCTATATTTAATAGTTTTTCTACTTTTTCTCTATCTTTATAGTGGTCAACTAACATTGCACCGTTATATGTTAAATATCCGTCTGAATGACAATAAATTGCGTTATATTTATCATCATCTACTTTCATACAAATTAAACTTCTTGTTGACATAACTGCTCCTTATGTTTGATATTTGTCTTGGTATAAAGCCCAAGGCATAGTTGTTTTATAAAATTCAAGATTTTGACTTGGCACATAAATCACTTGTAAGTTTTCACACCTTGAAAATGGTTGATATGCTTCTGTGTATCCGGGAGTAATTTGATTTAAAGTTGTAATTCTTATAATTTTTAAATTAGTGCAAGCATTACAAATACCAATCCCCATATAATTCACATTTGCTGGTATTGTTAGATTGACTAAATTTGCACATCTAAAAAAAGCATATGGTTCTATCCTTTCAAGGCTGTTTGGCAAGGTTATATTTGTAAATGCACAACCCCAAAAGGCGCTATCTCCAATGCTTTTTAAATTATTTCCTAAAACAACTTCGGTTAGAGAAGAACAATCTCTAAATGCGTGATTGCCAACTCTCTCAATCGTATCTGGAATTATCACTTTTTTAATAATTGTATTTTCTCGAAAGGCACTGTCTGCTATTGTTGTTATTTTTATATCAGAGCCTTCTACAAATGTAGGTTTTTCAATGCTATATTCATAAGTCCAAGGATATTCAATACCACTATAAATTTGTCTATAAAAATCATAGTATCCTTCGGCTCCATTGATATAATGCTCATCTAAAAAATTTAAAGCTTCAGTTCTATTATTAAATGTTGTTGTTCCTGCATAGTTTTCAGTTGGACCAAGAGAATAACTTTTAGGAATTTCAACATTTTCACTTTCACCAGAATATTCAACGAGTGAATTACCATTAAAAGAAAACTCTTTAATTTGCACTTTTAATGTCGTATCATTATCTTTGAATATTGAGCTTTGCGTAAGTCCAATAACAAATCCAAAGCCTAAAAATATAACAAGCAAAATCATAGCAATAGACAATCCCTTGCTTTTAGTTTTGTTTTCGCTCATAGTTTCTCCTAAATAAGTTTTAAGAAAAAGTCTATAAAGGATTAACCCTTATAGACAATTTTCTTGTTTCATAAGTAAAGCGTCAAAAATAAAATCGTATTTATGTTCGCTCCGTTCTTTCATTTCATTAAACATTTCTTTTTCTGTTGTGAGTTCAAAAACTCCCATACATTCAATTGTGCAATCATTCTCATCAGTTATCTCAAAGGCATAATATTGCGGACAACCTATCAGCCAATCAGCATAAGCTTTAACCTCATCTTCAACAATGTTGTCAAGTATTTTTTCATCTGTTATATCTTCAGCTTTGCTTTTAGGAATATATACATATCCTATTTGGCCACTATCCCAAGGGTCCAGAAAATCCTTTGTGGAAAGATATAATTCGCTATGGTCAAGCAAATATAGTGGCTTAATGTATGCAATATTATCTTTGTTGCGACTTACCCAATCAGCAAATTCTTTGGGATTTTCAAAAGCGTGTTCATCTCCAAGATTATATCTTCGATGAAAGCAAATCATTTTTGTTTTGTTCTCATCTTTGTAATATTCTCGTGGACTTTCAATATCATCTTCAAAAACAGTTAGAGTAAGTCCTTTACGCTTAATTCTCATCATAGTTACATCTCCGTAAAAGGTTTTCTTAGATATTGTTCACTTTTTTTATACATTGTTGGCACAAGCCAAAAATAGTCTGCATAAAGGTCGGCACCCTTAGGCAATTCAAAAGTCTTTACATATCTTTCACATTGCTTTATTTGAGTATAGGTAAGACTAATATTTTCGCCTTCCTTTGGGTCAAATCCAACCATATAGCAAGTTCCTTTAATGCAATCACCAGTTCCTGCAAGCCAAATGTTCCCGGGTTTATGTTTGAGCAGTCCTTCATCATCAAAGTAAATATCCACATTTCTTACACCGGGCATTTCTACACAGTCAATAAGCCCACCAACAATTGCTTGCAAATTTTCAAGTGTATCTTCAATTTCTTTAACATAAGGTTCCTTGTCTGGTTCCTTAATCATTATTTTGATTGTTTTTATCTCGCTCATAATTACTCCTAAATTCACAAAAATCTTTGTATCTCATAAGTTCGTATTTACTTGCATAAAAAGCCTGTTGAATGGAAATTGCAAGTATTGGTTTGATTTTATCTCTTTCTTCCTTTGGATAAGTTTTAAGGCTTTCTCGTAGTGCTCGTAATTTATCCAAAAGTTCTTGCTTTGAGTTATATTCAATGTCTTGCAAAATAAAAGCAAGTTCTCCACCGATGTTAAGCATTTTCCACCTCACTTTGAGCTTTTTTAGTTCTCTTTTTAGGTTTTTCTTGCGTTTTTTCAATAATTTCGTCAGTTTTTTGCGTTTTTTCTTCAATTTTTGTTTCTTTTTCTGCCATTTTTTTATCAAGTTCTCTAACTGCACGTTCAATGGCACTTTCAAAGTTTGACAACATTTGTTTTGTAACAGAACGGACCTTTTGTAGATTGCCTTTAAGTTCTTCAATCCCGGCATCGCTAAGATTTGACACATCAAAATTGTATTCTGGCAAATCAAGTCCAAGTTTTGAATTTACTGCATAAATAACAGCGTTATGCTCAAAATCTTCTATATTTTCAAGTCCTTCTTGTCTGCGAGATTTTAAAAGCACTTTGGCAACATCTTCAATTAAAGTATTGATTACTTGGTCAATACTAAGCCCGTCTTTGATAAAAATCTTTTTGTTATCAAAATCAATTTTAGATTTTTCTTCTTGGTCTTGATATACAACATCAAATCCTCGTGCAGTTCTTTCCAATGCAGATTTAGCAGCCTCAAAATGTTTTGCAATGTTTTCTTTATTGCTATTAAGATAAGCATATTCTTCACCGTGCGTTTGAGAAATATCAAAGACATAGCCAACATCGGTTTTAAGTTTTTCAACACCTTTGGTTATAATCTTGCCATTTTCGTCAGTATGGTCAACTTCATATTTTTCCAAATAGTGTGAAATAACTTTTATACCTTTTTCGCTTTTATTAACGCTTCTATGATAAAAATTCCATTCTTTCATTCGCTTTACACAAGTTGCGTCTGGCTTTTGAGAAAGAATTAAAACATCATTCGTGATTGTTTGGTCTGGAAACAATCCAATTGCTTTAATAATATCTTTGATTTTATTTTCTTTAATCATTTTCTTGTAAGTTTCGTTAGCATTGCTTGTAAGCTCTTCAAGTGAAGATAAAATTTTTTCTTTTTCCATAAATTCTCCTAATTTTCAAAAATTTGTTTAACGTGTGGTGTTGCCACAATTCTTATGTTTGTTCTATTTGCTGGTCCAGAAATGAAAAATGCTGAGCCTCTTGGCAAATTTACAATGTTTTCAATCTCATTTTCATTTATTTGACCTGCTTTTTCATACAATGTGCAAAGGTCAGACATATCATTTGGACTAAGAGAAAAGATAAACGAATATTGACTAACATTTATAATTGCCGATGATTTTCGTGCTATTTCTGGGCTTCCTACGAAGTCTTTGATGTTTTGAGTGATAACAATTTGCATTCCGTTATACTTTCTAATACGCTTTGCAAGGTTATACATAAAGTCGAGTGCAATAGGAAATTTCTCATCAATGAATACGTGTGCTTCATCTATTGCAATAACAATCTTTCTATCTGTTCCGTTCATTAAGTTATAATCTCTGTTTTTTACAACTTCATTATCAAGCCATTTCAAAACTAACAGCATTTGAGCATTTGCAATTACATTGTTTTTATTTGCAAGTAGTTTTTGAAAATCAAAACAAACAAAATTTTCTGTTGGATTAAAGGTTGTAAATCCATTCCAAAGGGCAGAGTTTCTTCCACCTCGCCTAAATTTGCTAATGTAATTTGACAATACTTTATAACAAGACAAATTGTATTCGTCTTTTTCGTTTTCAAGTCGTCTGTCAATTTCTTCTGCAATATCTTGAAATATTGGATAATCTTTTGCTTTAAGCTTGGTTAAATCGGTTTTTGGTGTAATTCCTTTTTTGTTATAAACATCTGCAATGACTTTGTTTAAAAGCTCCAAACTATCAGCATTTATTCCTTGCAAAATCATTCTAAAAAATTCCTCTAAAAACTGTAAGTGAGAGTAAAAAGAGTTATTGCTACCGTCTTGGTTTTCATCATCAATACTTGTGATTATATGGAAAGGATTTATTCGCCCATCTTTTGACGATGAAACATCTAAAATTCTGCCTTTCAAATTGGTCGTTAAATTCCTATATTCATTTTCTGGGTCAAGGATAAAAACTCTTGCATTATCACTTGCAAGTCCAGCTAGTAACATTTTGGTTGCATAAGATTTACCAGAGCCAGATTTGCCAATAATGACTGTGTTTGAATTAACTCTTTCATCATCTCGTTTAAAAAAGTCCACAAAAGTTGGTAGTTTGTTCTCACCAATCAAAAGTCCATTCTTATCCAAAATTGCATTGCTCACAAAAGGAAATGATGAAGCAATAACCGATGAATTAAGCCCACGAGAAATGCCGGTTTTATTAAATGTGTTTATACCATTTGAAAAGTAGGTTTCAATTTGTCTGCCAAACATCTCACTAAACTTAAATCCCATTTCTTTGAGTTTTCTTCTAACATATTTTTTGTTTGTTGTGTCTTTACCTTTATCATAAGTTGTAATCATTAAAGTCGTATCAAAAAAGACTTCATTGTCATTTTGTAGGCCTTCAAGTAACACTTGCAAACTTTCCAAATGTGTTTGTTTATCAATTTGTGAACTTGCTTTGCCAAGTGTATTTTGAGATAAAAGTTCATTTATTGCATTGTCTATTCTTTTAATCGCCTTATATTTTTCAACTGGATTGTTCTTCATTACAACTTTTGTATTAGGAATATCAAAAAGTTCTTGCGCCCAAGCATTTTCCACTTTAAGTGGATAATCTGTTATTACAAACTGAGTTAAAGTTTTGTTATCTTGCCTTGTTGAAAGTGCTCCAAATTTGACAAGGGTAGGATATATGTTTTTGATATAATCCTTTTCTGCAATGTTGTTAAACATTCTTTCATCAAAGTCTTTGTCGTAAGTGTATTTTAAAAATATTGCAAGTTCTTTATTTGTTAGTCTTTTTGCTTCAAGATTATTGTTTTTTATAGAGTTTTCTATAATTTCCAAAGATAAAATCAAACTGTTTTTATCTATATCGTGCAGTGCAATATAATAACTACTTGCATATATTTTTTCATTAGAGTTTAAGCTCTCAATTAAATTAAATCTATCTTCAACAACTTCTACTCTTGACCTAAATTCTTCTTCTGTTAAATTGTTGTTTTCATTTTCTGCAATTAAACTTTGAATTCTGGCAAGTTCATTGTTTAGATAGTCATCAAAAATAATTGGTTTATCTAACTTGATTATGTCATACTCTTGGAAAGGTCCAACATTCTTTAAAGTATTAGATAGCACATTGATTAAATAATTTTGTTTTTGTTCACTTAACAAATTAAATTCAATTGGCGTAATTTCAATAACACCTGTTATTGTGTTATCCTTTTGATAAATCAAGTCATCTTTAATACTCGAATAGGGAATAACTACGCTTATGTGCGAGTTTCCTTTTTTAGTTTTATCAAAGGTCTTTTTTGCAATTCCAAACTTCACTGCATAGCCAAGTGCTTGATAAAGTTTAATATCTCCAATGGATATATACATAGGCGCTACCACAACCAAAATTGCTATGGCTATCACATATTTATTTGGAAGATTACTTGTAGCCACAAGGGCTATAAAGGCAAGGGCTATGACTGCAAGTATTACATCATAAATCCCTATACCTTTATAGAATTGCATTTTAACCTTGGTGTTCTTGGGAATTATTCTCATTTAAAGGCTCCTTTCTAGTTATAATTTTTCCTTGCGCGTGATTGATAAAGCTATCGCCTTTGGCAATATTTTTAACTCTTGGAATAAAGTTTTTGCTCATTCCGACAATTCCACCTTGTGTTAGGTCTTTTATCATTCCTATTGGCATTGTGGCAATACGGGTTGGCATTCCACCATATCTTGCAAGTTTACTTGGCTCTGCCTTATTAAAATATTGATTGCTTGCTGGCGACTTAAATGCTGTTTTAAGTCCTGTCATAGAAGACCGAGTTGATTTTTTAGTGTCAATAAATCTTCTTCCACCCAAAATCGCCCCAGCAGCAGTGGCACCAGTAGCAAGGGTCGCCTTTACAATATGACCACCAGTTTGCATATTTCTAATAAGTTGTTGAGTTTCATTTTGTCCTGCGGTATTTCCTGTGAGTTGTGCAATTACAAGATTTGCTTTTGTTACTGCAAATGCACCGCCAATCAAGAACAGAATTTTAACAATTCCATTTTTAAACGAGTCTGTGAAGAATGTTATTCCTTGTATTTGTGGAATGATGATGAAAAATAAGTTCATTGAAAGGATAATTCCATAAGCTCCAAGCACTTTTGAAATCACCATATCTCGCCAAATTCTAAATCTGTTACCATCGTCAACTGGAATTGTGCTTACGCTCACTGGCGAAATGATAAACAAAAGAACAATATCAAATAGTCTTTGAATAAAGGTTACAGCACTCATTACAAACATAACCATAATTACAATTGAGCCAAAAATTCCAATTAAGAAATCAAGACTTCTTAGGTTATAGTATTGTTGCACAACGCTCATATCAAAATAATCAAGTTGACCTGTTAAAAACATCTGCTCAATTTGACTTCGAGTTGCTTCGTCGCCAATATAAGCATATTGTCCGCTGGTTATTAAGATTTGTCCGCCTATTGTAGTTCTTCCACCAGTTTCAAGCACAAATGGGTTCATACTTGCGTTTATAGCGCTCATAACCACATTAGTTAAAGCAATACCTGCAATGAGAATGAAAGGGACCATTAAAAATATAGCAAAACTTTTAAAGGCATTTCCTAAAATCAAGGTCTTTGACTTTTTGTTCTCGCTATTTACATACTCGCTTCGTATAATTGCAATTATCACAAACACGACAAGCAAAATTATCGCGATTAGGAAGATATAAAAGAAAGTTGTCCTGACTGTGTCTGAAAGTAGGAAATGAGAGAGCAAGTCGGTTTCTTCACCGTCAATAGTTACTGGCTCTATTCCCGCCAACATATAAAAAATATCTCTAATGAAATCAATGATATAACAAATAGTTTTTTGCAAACTGTAAAGCAGTTCAAAAATCCAATTTGTTAAAAAATCCATAGGTTATACCTCGTCAAAGAAGAAAATCAATGTATCGAAAACAAATGTTGCATTATTTGTGTTTTCTATTGTTATATAAAAATTGTCAGTAGAAGAAATACTTACCGCTTCATCAATAACAAGATTTACATCTTCAATTTCTTGTGTTAAGGCCTCAACACTGAAAGTTGAAAGCACATCATCGTTTTTTATAAGATTAAAAGTGAGAGTTGTATCGGCTGTTGTTCTAACTCTAAAAACAACTCCGTGAGAGTTAAAATCTTTAAGTGTATTTATGTTTATTTGTGAATATGATTTTTCTAAAATTTCATTATCAAACTGAGTGTCATTAGTTAAAAGTGAAATGTTATAATTGATTGAATTTTCATCTTGCACATCACAAACAACGTTTTCAATTGTTTGTGTAAGTTCGTCTTGTGTAACTGTTTTATCACCACCACTTGCACCGCAAATGATGATAAGAAAAACAATAAACACTGTGAGCAAAATTCCTGCTCCGATTAAAATTTTATTTCTCATTTATTAAGCTCCTTTTGTTTAGGCTGTGATTTGAGTTCCGACCCAATCTTGAAGAATTGGCATCGCAATTTTTAACCCTACGATTAAAACAAAGATGACCACAAATCCAATAATTGCACCGATTAAATCTTTCTTTGCTTTTTCTCTTGACCCGGCTTCATCTGCCTTCGCAAGTTTAACTCCAAGGACAATACAGTAGATTGTTCCTATTGCGCCAACCAAGGCAATTGCTGGCCAAAGGATTGCATTAAGCACTTCCAATACTGGTGCTAAAATAGGGTTAAAGTCAATAGCAGCTAACATAGATTTCATAAAATAAATTCCTCCAAAAAATATATTTCATTTTCTATTCTCCTTTCTAAAAATCATTAAAAAAAGAAATGGGCATCCCATTTGCTTTAATAAGGGGGAACTGGTTCAAAATTGTTTCTCGGTCGTGAAAAAACTGTTTCACCCTAAAAGCCTTATTTTATAAGGGTTTTAGAAAGAGAAAATCGCTTTTTGAGCCTGTTCCTTATCCTGCTTACTGTAAAAATCACTAATTCCGCTCATCATTTTCACTATTTTCATCACTTTCTGGGTTTTCATCTAAAAAATCATCTTCAATAACTGTCTCTTCAATTTCTTCTTCAACAATCTCGTCTTTATAGTAGTGATGTCTTGATTTAATTAGTAAAACAATGAGTAAAACAACAAGTGTTCCAAGCCCTGCAAGAACAGCAATACTTGGTCCATTTAGTGAATATAATCTTCCAAAAGTATATGTTGTAGAGTTGCCCGCTTCGTCTGTTAGAATAACAATAAATTGACCACTTTTTTCAATCTCATCTCCAAGCTTATACTCGAATGGAATACCATCAACTGTGATATAAATCGAGTATGGTTCTTCGGAAACATTTTTCATTATTACAACTTTTTTTGTTGTTCCGCCATTTTCAACTCCCACAAGTTCAAGCGTTGGTGGAGTTGTGTCGATTGTAATTTCAAATGAATATTCTTTGTTAAAATTTTCATCTAAAATTGTTACTTTATATACTCCTTCATCATAGAGATATAATTTATTTTCAGTTAGTTCTAATTGATAATCTTCATCATCTTTTGTTATGCTTTTAACAGAAATATTTTCTTGTAAAATGTGAGATAGATTTTTTTGTTTTTTAGTGATGATAGAAAAGAATGAGCTCGTTTTATTTCCTAAATCATCAACCAAAGTGAAAGAATATTCACCGTCCTCATTTAAAATTTGTTCAAATGAATAATCAAATGGCTGTCCGTCTTTATACATAACAATTCTTAAATTTTCGTATGCTATTATCCTAACGCCACCATTTGAAATACCGCCGTGATAAATGTTTATATCATAGGCAATGGTATTATCAATTGAAAATTCAAAAGTGGTAACATTCTTTGCTCTATCTTCAATAAATACTTTATAATTTCCACTTGCTTTAAGTTCAGTTCCAAGTTTGTATTCAAACTTAACATCATCTAAAAGATAATAGCAAGTAAGCCCAGATTCCATTGACGCTACCCAAGCAGATTTGCTTGTGGTTCCAAAGTTTTCCACTCCATACAAGGTGGCTACTGGTGGAGTTGTATCAATGGTAAAAGTGAAATATAAAGTATTATTAAATTCATCAACAAGAGTAACACTATAAAATCCTTCATCGCTAATTATCAATCCAAATTCATAATCAATTTGACTATTGTCTTTTTTGATAGTAATGTTTAGTGGCTCATCTTCTAAAATTCTAATTCCAAAATTTATAAATTCTATATCTTCAATTTTGTAGGTATTCCCACTAATATCGGCTATTGTAAAATCAATTGTTTTGTCTATTGTAAAATTTACATAACTTGTATTTCCTAATTCGTCAGAAAGTTCAATTGTATAACTTCCTGCAACTGTCAAAATTTGACCTTTTCTATATTCTTGTGTGTTGCCATTAAGAGTATAACGAGCGGTGTATTGCTCATCATTTTGCTCCCAAGTTGCATAAACACTACCACCAGTTTTCCCGTTTGGTTCAACGCCAAACAAGTTGATTATTGGTTTGATTGTTTTGATTGTGAATTTATAAGTGTTGTAGTTCTCTGTATCTGTTCTATCAATTAGTGTAATAATATAAACAAACTCTGTATTTTCTTCCGGATAGAAATATAGGTTTGCCACATTATTATTTTTTTCTTGCTCTGCAATGTAAACTTCATTATTTTTTGTAACTATGGCTTCATATTTACTGTCATCAAAAGTAAACATTACATTTCCATTTGTTTTGCCATTATGACTAACGCCTGTTAAATATCCTACTGGCAAATCCTTTTCAAATTTATATTCGTAAGTAAGTGTTCTTCCATAATTGTCAGTAAGTTCGACTATATAAATTCCGCCACGATGAAAGGTGTAAGATAGTGTATTTGGGCTTATAAATATAAGCTCATTTGTGTCATCGTCTGGAAATTCATCATAGCCAGTGTTAGAATTTAAACAAATGTCATTTCTATAAATTTTTATATCAGTTATGATGTTGGTGTCATCTGTATTATTGATTGTAACTTGTAGTGCGGTATTTGAATTTATGTTTTCAAATATAACTTCTGGTGCAGTTCCAAGCAAACACACTTTAAACTTAAAGGCTGTGTTAGTTCTGTCTGCTACCGAAATTGTGTATTCACCTGAGCCAAGTTCATCAAAGTTTGGCAGAGTATCAAGATAGGTATATCTTTGAGTTGTTCCGTTTGGCAATCTTATTTCCATAGTCCACCATTTGTCATCTTCAATAATTTGTGTTATTGAAAAATCTTCATAGTAGAAAACAAGTTCACCATTTTGTGGAATATCGTTTATTGACATTGATTGACTTATTGTTTTATCGCTACCATAAACTTTCGCTTCAAAATCCACCATAGGAGACTGCAAATCTAAATATACAAAATAAGTGGTAGAATGACCAACATAGTCAACTTCTTTAATCTTGTATAATCCGTGTGTTGTAAGTTGATTTTTAAACGCAATGTTGTATTGCAATTCCAACCATTCTTCTGGTCCACCTTCTTGATAATCACAATAAATTTTATAACTTTCATTTGTGTCGGTTTGTCTAAAAATAAAGTTTGTTGCTAAATAAGCATTAACCCCATTTACTTCGACAATATTGTCATAAACACTCTTATCTATCGTATTTCCATAATTATTTGGATATATGCTCGAATTTTGTTTATATATTTGTTCGTCCGAAACAAAGTCTTTTGCATAATAATTTATTGCTTCGTTAAGTGAATTTTCATCAAAATAATAGACATAAAGGTTTGGGTTTTCTCTTGATTTGTAATACCAATATTTGCCAACCTTTACTTCGTTTCCACTTGCAATTAAGTGTGTATTTGTAAAATCTTCAATGCGGTTTAAATAATACTCTGTAACGCAATTTTGCCTTTCCATACTGCACGCAAAGCTTAATGCGTCGGCCTGCTCTTTAAATGAATAACTTCCATAGCCTGTATATCCATAAGGAATATCGGCAAGATACCATTTTGCAATTTTATAGTTTGTATCGTTTTGCAATCTATCCAAATTATAACTTGGGGTAGATTTGTCAATAGTAAACTTGCTTATGGTTGTGTTGCCTGCAAGGTCAGTTATTGTAACAGTGTAATCACCTTCATCAGTGAGCCAAGTTCCGCTTGTTAGTTCTTGCGTAATACCATTAAAAGTATAGGTTGCAACTTCTGGACTTTCGGTTGCTTCATCGTATGAAAATAATATTTGCACTTCATCTTTAAAAATGCCTTGATTTATTGTTTGTGTTTTTGCACCATTTGCGTTTGTAGTTATTGTGCCAACTTTTCTTGTATCGAAAGCATTTTCATTATGATAAGCAAAATCAATTTCGGGCAACTCTGTATCCACCATACAATAGTAAGTGGTGTAAACATTTTCAGCACCATTTTCAATCGCAACTATGGTATATCCTTCATCGCTAATTTCAATATGATGACCGTCCTTATAAGGGACTACGCTCGTTCCGTATTGTGGGGTTGCTTGCACATCATTTATTTTCACATAATTATTTAGGTTGCTTGCAATAACAGTGAATGTTTTAGGCGAATAATAGGCAGTTCTCCCATTGTAAATCCCTTTGGTTGCATTAGAAATAAGTTCGTTGCTCCAATCTCTTTCACCAATTGTGATATAATTTGTTAAGTTTGCCGAAACAGACGTATCTCCGCCCGTGTTACCCCAAAATGTATTTTTATATTGTCCTGTTGCACTTAAATTGACTGCAAGACAATCATAAGTGTCAGCATCGGTGTTGTAGGTGTCATCATACATAATTGTTACAAGTGTGCGAGATTTATCCGTTGGATTTTCCGGCAAATCATAATTCACGCTCATAGTTCCTGTTGCGTCAGAAAAATAATAAGTGCATTTTAACTGAGCACCACTCTTAAATTTTGCTTGTTGGTCAGTCCATAGAAAGCCTGCGTTTGATTTGATAGGCAATTCTGTTTCGAGTGAATAAATATAACTTGGATAATTTACGATTTCATCAGCAAGATTTGCTTTATCTGTTGAAACATCTAAAATACCATCATCATCATAAATCACACGCCCATCAGTTCTCATAATTCTAAAATATCTTATAAAGGAAGCATATTTAAATCCATTCCAACTTTTGGAGTCGCGAACAACGTTATAAACGCCTATTGATTTATAAGCTCTAAGGGCACCGCTTGCATATGGATTGTCGGCAGAAAGATTAGAGTTTGAATAATCAACTGTTATATCGGGACCTACCACAACACCGGGATTTAATGGGTCGTCAAGTCCGACAATAGGGCCAATAATCACTCCCATTGTAGAAATTCCACCACGCCTTATGATTGTAGCGTGTCCAGTTGCAACAAGTATGAAAGGTATTAAACAAATTGCACAGAGTAAAAACAGTGAAATTCGTTTTAGTGTTTTTCTCATTTTATTAACCTCATAATTTGTTCTGCTTTAATTCGTATATTTTTCAAATCCTTATCTTCTTCATTTAACTTTTCTAATCCGTTAATAAAATCACATATTTGTTTAAAATCTTTGTTTTCTATTGCTTTTAAAATAGAAAGTTTAACTTCAAATGCTCCATATTGCTCAAAATCAAATTTTTCGATTTGAATTTTAAAATTTTCAATGAATGGAGCAATTTCTGCATAATTATTTTGTTTTTTTGTTGAATTTTTGCTTTTATTTCGGTCTAACATATTGTAAAAGACTTTTTCTTCGTTGAAATACTTTCCAGCAGAAAGTAATTGATTTGTCTTTTCAAGCACAAAATATTTACTCTTAAAACTTGGTGTAAATTTTGACTTGATTGGCGGAAATCCAAAGACATTGACTATTGCATTGCCCATATTATTTGCACTGTTTAATTGTTGTAATTCAGTTGGGTAAATAAGTGGTCTTTCTTTAACACTTACAGAGCTTCCCATACCATCATTTGAAGATGAAAAGCTAACATTTCTTTGAATTATTGAGAAATTTCCACATTTTTTAGAAAATTCTTCAATTGTTTTCAAGTCTGTTGTTCCAATAAAAATTTGGATATTACAGTTTGATTTGATAATATCTGCAGATTTATCATCATAAACTTTTGCAAGTTGTGCATAGGATTGAACAACAAGTGCAAGCCAAATTTTTCGGCTTCTACCAACAGTTATCATTTGTTCGAGTTTGTGGACTTTCGGCAAGTTTCCAAACTCATCAAGCAGAAAATAAACACTTCTTGGCAAAGACAAATCAGGATATGTGTTTGCTTTTGCTACAAGAGCCTTATAGGCTTGCAAGATAACCATCGCTGCTAAGGTGTGTCTTGTTTCTTTTTCATCTGGTATTTGTAAGAACAGAGCAGTGGGCTTTGTTGCTATATCTCCAAAGTTTATTTCATTTGCAGATGTAAGAGAACAAATGCTCATATCTGCGAATAATGAAAGTTTATCAAAGATAGTAGAAAGATAAGAGCCACGAGTTTTATCACTGGCGTCCAAAACTTGTTTTGACAAACTAACACTCTTTGAGATTGGGCTTCTATGTTGAAAGTATTCCATAAGGTCCTCACAATCATTTTGAGTGTTGGTTGCAATCTTCATTATGTTAAAGAAATTAAATTTTTCCTTTGTCATACCAAGCTCGGGATTTTCACTATCTTCGAGCATAGCCAAACATATTGCAAGAATAAAATTCTTGGCGCCACTTTCCCAAATTGGTTCACTTTTGTTTGTTACAGGGCACAGGACAGAACAAATATCGTTTAGGTCCTCATAAACTTCATCAAAAATTTCTTGTTTTCTAACTTGCACAGCAGAATTCTTTTCATCTTCGTTATAGTAAATTTTATCTTCAAACACATAATAGCCTTCTTCTTCATTTATCCTAACCTTGTCATCAAGTGAAAGCATTTCTTGATACATCTCAAATGGCCTTTCAAGCGGGTTCCACCTAATTGAGCAATAAGGGTTTCTTAAATCAAGGATTTTGACTTCATATCCACGATTTAAAAGGCTTTTAGCGTGCAAGGAATATAATTCACCTTTCGGGTCGGAAATAAGCATTGACGGTCGATTTTGAGTGTTTGAGAGTATTTGTATTGTTGGATTGATAAAAGTTGTCGTCTTGCCAGAGCCAGTTGTTCCTATGATGAGAGTGTGAGCAGGTTTTGAAAATGTTATTTCATAACCTTTCTTTGTTTCTTCGGCTTTTATCGGTATTCCTTCAATATCTGTATTTGGCAATTTGCTATATTCAACGGTCTTAAAGTTTTGCTGTAATTCTTTGTCCGTTTGAAAGTGTGCTTGTTCAAGTCCAGTATATATTTCTTTGTCCTTTTCAGTTGCTGTCATAATCTTTTTAGGATTTTTGCCCACGCCTTTATACCAAGCAAAAACAAAAATAAGAGATATTATTGCAAAAAATTCAAAAGTGTAGAGCCAAGTTTTACCATTTAAGATTAGTGCAGTGTCAAAAGTAAATTCCGCTTTAAATCCACTTGAAACAAACATATTTACAAGATAGCCAAAACAAAAACAAATGATGAATAAACTTGCAAATAGCAATAGTCTTTTGACAAACTTATTCAAGATAACCTTCTTCTCTTAATCTCTTGTAGTTTGCTTCTTCAAGTCTTTCTCTATATTCCGCAAAAGCATTTACAATTTCCTTATTAACCAAGTCATTAAGTTGCATACACTTGTTGATGAGTATTTTTCTTTTTTTCTTTTCTATGTGTTTTAATATTAACCTATTTCTTGTTTCGTAATTAAATTTATTCTGTTTGGTCTTAATATCTTTGGCAGCGAGAATGACAATGTTTCCAAGCCTTCTATAAAGGTCTTTTATACATTTTTCGTGTAAGAGTTTGTCCGAACAGTCAACCTTGATTTTTGCATAGGCTTTAAGCAGTTCCGTATCCCTTTTTGACAGGATATGCTCAAAGTCGCTAACTTTTCGTTTTAGCTCTGGATTTGAAACAATTATAGACTTCACAATATTGTCAATCATCGGCCTATGTTCAGCCATATTTTCGCTATCATAAGACAGACGACCTTTAACTGGCAGAACAATGATAAGTTTGTTTATTTTGTTCATATAAGCTCCGTCATTAAATGATTTTTTCAATAAATTTGTTATTTCTTTTCTATTTTCAAAAATATTAAAATTTCTACTAATAAAATATTTTTCTATATCAATTTTAAATTGATTTATTGCGTCAATATCAATATAACCGTCCGAAAATTGCTTAAATCTGCTACTTTGCTTATACCTAAGGGGCTCTTTTTCAAAAAATGAAAAGTGAATATGTTTGTTATCTGTGTTCTCGTGAAGCCCAGCAAACCAAACTATATTTTCTGGGTCAAGATTTGCATTTTTGAAAAATTTGGGTAGTTGGCTTTTCATCAGTTCATAAGCTTTTTCGTATGTGTCGCAATTCACATTTCCAAAATACTCTGTAAAGGATATAACACCGTGCCAAATTGTGCTTTTTGTTGTTCTTAGATTAGTTCTTAATTCCTTTATCTGTTCTGCATTTAATAGGCCATTTTCGTTAAAAATGCCTTTACTTTTTTCGTTATTTCCAGAATAGGCAACATAATCTAACTTTTCTTTGCTTCCAGTGTTCACATATTTAACATAGTCATATTCCTTGTTTGAGCTATAAAATCTTCTTGCTTCAAGGTCTTTTGATACTGACTTATCAAGGTTGTCAACATAGCCTAAAAAGAGATTTACATTTGGAACGCTCATTTCTTATTATATGTTTTTAAAATCTCCTCAAAAATCTCTTCAAGTCGTTCTGGCAGGTCGTCATACATTCCCGCTTCGACAAAATCTTTCTTTCGTGGAGCATTGTCAGAGATTCCAAGCAACATATTGTAATTGCAAGATAAGAGTTTTTGATTGACAATGTTATTTGCCACCATTTCTTTTGCATTATCTTCGCTTTGCTTGATAAGGTCATTCAATCTCTCGGCAGTGTTGTGGATTTCCTCATAAAGTTCGTCTAAGTTTTGAATTTTCTTCGCTCCGTCTAAATCTCGTTCAAGAGTTTCAACGCCTTTTGTTAAACAAGCAACCAAAAATTGATTTTTTGTTGTAAAGAAATCATCATATCTTTTGTAAAGGTCGCTAATTCGTTTTACAAGTTTGGCATCATAAATTCTAACCGTGTATTGTTCTTGCATAATTTCTCCTTTTTGTTAGATTTGAATTTTTTATAAAATCCAGAAAACTTTCTTGCCCCTTCACTTTATTAACTACAAACTTTTTGTGTTCTACAATGGGTTTTTTAAGATTTTTTCAAAAAAAGTTAAAAAATTTTTTAATTTTCGGTGCTTTTGATGTTGTTTTTTATATTTTTTTCGGCTCTTAACAATCTTCCCGAAACAGCTTGTTGAGAAATGCCAAGTTCTTCAGCAATGTCATTTTCCGATTTGTTTTCATAAAAGGTCTTTTCAACAACTTCTCTTTGAGTAGGCGTCAATGCACATAATGAGTTTTCAATTAAAGTGCGGTAGTGTTCACTTTCTGCCATATCAATAAGTTCTTTTTCTTTGTTTTCCAAAATAACTTGTGGATTAGAACTTTCATCTGCTAAAAACTTTTCGTTTTCTGGCTTGCTTTCATTGAATATGCTATCAAACTGTTTATTATAAAAATCATATTGATTTTGCTTTCTGCGTCTTTGTTGGTCATCTGCTTTCATAAAAAGTGCAACTTCTTTTGTAACATCAAGTTTAATCCATTGTTTGTGAATTCTGTCAAAGTAGTCAATAGTTACCATTTCTTTGCTATCATCTTGTTTTTGTGCTAAATTTTTATCTTCAATCATTTTCTATTCTCCTTAATGTCGGGCAGGGAATATCTTTCAATCAAAGAGCTAATAAGGTCTTGATAATCACATTCGCTTTCAGACTTCTGCAAAAGTTTGAGAGCTCGACCGATGATTTGCAGTTCATCGTTTGTGAGAGTTTGGCCTTGATAAACATAGTTCTTGTCCAAATAAACTCCGCCTCGGTTTATGCCACCACAAAAACTTTGGATAGGATAGCGAAAAGATAAAGATTGAATATGTCTTTTTACTGTTGAGCGAGATACTTCAACTTCGTCTGCAATTTCATTTATAGTATGAATTTTGCAATCCGAAAGAATATTCAAAATATCAGCAGTAATGCTTGATTTTTTCAAATCCATTCGCTATCACCTCCTTTTAGTTTTTTGTTTTGACAAGTTCATCTTAGCAATGTCGCTGGCTCACCATTTGAACCAGCGGAAAAACTTTTTTTTTTTTTAAATTTTTTTGCACAAAAAATCCCAAGCGATTTAATGATGTTCGCTTGGGAAATTTGATGAAATTTGTCGAAATAAAAAATCCCAGCGACCGATTGTAGATTTCAACCGGAACGCTGGGTTCGCTAATGGTTAAGTTTTAGTCTATGAATTCCATAACAATATAAAGTTGTTTTTTACATTTTAAACACTTCATATCGTGAACAAAATGCTTTTTTCTTAGACGAGTGGGTTTAGTTATAAGCACTTTATTGACTGCGCTGCTATCACTTGAAACACATTCGCCCAAACAGCGCCCACAATGTGGGCAATATAGTTTGTTAGTCAATTTATTCGCCTCCTAAAAACTATGGATTACGTGTTTAACAACTCCTTGAATTACAACATCATTAGTAATTATGTCTTGATAATTTGGGTTTTCTGGGTGCAATATAATTTGACCTTTCTTTTTGTAAAATGTTTTAACGGTTGCAGAGTCCTCAATAAGAGCTACTACAATATCGCCATTATCAGCAGTTTCACAAATGTTGGCTACAATTATATCTCCGTCATTTATGCCCACACCAATCATACTGTCGCCACACGCTCGTAACAGCATAACCTTTTCGTTGCCAAAAATAGCTGCAGGCAATTGATAGGTCCCTTCAATGTTTTCTTCTGCAAGTATAGGAGTTCCGCAAGCAATAGTTCCGACTAACGGGGCGATTATTGTCTTTCCTTTGCTTAGGTTGCTTGGTATGATTATCTTTCCAAAAGAATTTTTTTCTAACATTCCTCGTTTTTGTAAGATATTTACATACTTTTGTGCGGTTGCAAGACTTGGGAAACAACAGCCTTTTGCAATCTGCCTAAATGACGGGGAACGACCTTCCTTCTTTTGAAATTGTCTAATAAAGTCCAAAACTTTTGTAACTTTATCTTCGCTTATCACTTTCATACCAACTCCTAATATAAACATACGGTGCGTATGCTTATGCGATTATTATAGAACATATGTTCGATAAAAGCAAGAGTTTTTAATAAAAAAATAAACAAAAGTTTATCGCTTTGGATAAACTTTATCATATCTAAATCTTATTTGGTTTTCTTTTAATTGCTAATAATTTTATAAAATCATCAAACAAAGTAGTATCTTTTGGTTCAAACATTATCCATTTCCCATCGTGGTATGTTTGTGATTTGTCATATATTTCTTGGACCTTTGTCGAGTAATTTTTTCTATCAATTTCAAATTTAGTTCGTTCTTCTTTTCCTAAAATAATCATAAAGCCTATGCAGTTTTCTTTCGCATATAAAGCACAAAGTGTTTTCCCACCTTTACGATATTTATATTCATATACCCAATTTTTGCCACCAGTATCCCAAAAACAATCCATATTGTAATTTTTGTCTATTAAAGCACATAATTCATTCCATACATTATATAAAGATTTTCCAACTAACTTAGTTATATCTTCTTTATCTGGTGTTTTACTAAGCATAGCAATACTCCTTTTATTTATTATTTTCCCATATTTTTGGTTTCATTGTGCCATTGCTGTATTTAACAAAGAAATTAAAAAGTTCTTCTTTATCTAAATTTCCATTTTTAATTATGATTTCTTTTTCTTGCTCTTTTTTATTCAGTTTTATTAGAGCGCCTGTATCTACATATCCATTTTTTAAGTAAAAGTTTTTTCTTCTAATCCTATCATCTATATCTGTTGCTTCTACATCACATCTTTCAATAGTTATAATTATTTTATTATTTGGATATAATTTTTGCATTTCTTCTAAAATTTTACTACCATATCCCTTTGACCTAATATCTTTATCTACTGCAAAAAATATAATATAAGTTATATTTCCTATTGTTGCCGAATAAACAAAACCACACAATAAGTCTTTATCATAAAATGCCAAGAATTCAGTATGGGTAATTTTTGTTAATAACACCATCATAAAAAACGGAATTCGTTCTTTTTTAGGAAATGCCTCTAAATATATTTTTTTTACATTTTTATTTGATAATTTAACTTTTTTTATTTCTAAACTCATATTTCTCCTCAATAATTGCACTATTGCAATAGTGTAATTTATTATTTCTTTACAATTAGATTTAATCTAATCCTGTTTTTCGTCATCTACAAAATTTTCATAACACCAAAATTTCTTATTACAATTAGGACATTTTAAATATCTTTTTGTAAGTGTATGTAATGCGAAAATTATTTTTACTTTTGTTGGCTTAAAATTTTGATGACATTTAGGACAAGTATAATGACAATATTTAATTGCATAACAAAATACAATCAATATGGATATAGGTGATATAACTAATAAACTAGCAAAAATAATAGTTAAAACAAGTTCGTGAAAGCAAGCAGATTAAGATAGTCCCTAAAAGGAAGATTTACATAAAGCAAATTAAAATAAGGAATATAATGTTAAATTCTTTTATTTTTTTCATAAAAACTCCTATTTATCTTTAAAGTATATTATACCATAAAATATAAGTATTGTCTATTCAACTTATGCTTATCATAGCACAAAATTCATTTCATATACTGTTTAATAATTTTTCATTTCTTTTATTTGTCATTCTTACTATTTTTTAGATTATTAAGCATAATTTTTAGATTTGCGTTATTTTGCTCATCACTTATTGTTGGGTCTTTTGTAAATCTTTCGCAAGGAAGAGCAGAACATTGACTGCAATTCTTTTGTTTCTTTTTGTTTACGCAACAATCATACACTTTGCAACATTCATCATTTGTAAACTTGGTCCAAAAGACTTTGCCTTTTATTTGCCTGCAACCCTTACACTGAATAGGGAAAAAATCACATTGAGAACATATCGTGCCACAAGGAGCGACTTCTATAAACTCATCTTTCCAATACCACCATTTGCACTTATCTAAATTTGGTTTATCTGTATTAACAAAATATTCAACAGCTCGCAAAAGATATAGTTGACATTTGTCAAGCAAACACCCACGCAATTCGCATTCTTGTTTATACAATTCTTCTGCCTTAATTCCTTTAAGCGAGTCTATTGTTGTATATCCTAATGCTAACAAATCATCTTCTGTTCTCTTACCAACATTTGGTATCTTTCGTAATTCACTCATAAATTCTCCTTGGTTAATTGATTTTATCTATAACAAGCCAACCTGTTCCTATTTATTTCATTATAACATAACATTATCAAAAATATATCGTTTTTATCGAATTTTCAAAAAATAAAAAATTTTAAATTTATATATATTATTATTGACAATTTTAGTCATATTGTATATAATCAATATATACAATATATAAATAAGGAATTAAAATGAATGAATATCCATATTTCAAATATCTCAGGAAAGGCCTTATATGAGCAAATTTATGACCAAATAAAAAATCAAATTCTTGAAGGCTCATTAAAGGCTGGCGAGCCTTTACCAACAATTCGTGGACTTGCAAAAGATTTACGAATAAGTGTTATAACAACTTCTCGTGCTTATTCAGACTTAGAACGAGACGGATATATTTATTCAGTTGTGGGCAAAGGGAGTTTTGTTGCTGAGCGAAATCAAGAATTTGTAAGAGAATTAAATCTTAAAGAGATAGAGAACTATATTATTAAATCTATTGAGATTGCAAATAGATGTGGTATGAATGAAGAAGAATTTATTGAAATTGTAAAAAATATTTATAAGGAGTAAATATGATGTTAAGTATAAAAGCACTGAAAAAACATTATACAAATTTTGATATTGATAATGTTTCTTTTGATATTCCAACTGGTATGGTTGTAGGTCTAATAGGCGAAAATGGTGCGGGCAAAAGCACTATAATCAAATCGATATTAGGCATTGTTCACCCAGATAGTGGACAAATTCTGTTTAATGGAACACCAATAGATAAATTAAATAAGGCGGAAAGACAAAAAATATCATTTGTTCTTGATGATATGGGTTTACCTATGGAACTTAACTTATCAATGTTAGATAAGGTCTTGGCTAATATATATGAAAAATGGGACTCGTCAAAATTTCATAGTTTAACAAAAAGCTTTCAATTGCCAGAAAATAAGATTTTGAAGGAATTTTCCAAAGGAATGAAAATGAAAGCAACAATTGCAGTTGCTCTATCGTATGAAAGTAATCTTTTAATTTTGGACGAGCCAACAAGTGGTCTTGACCCTGTTGTAAGAGATGATATACTTCAAATAATTTATGAATATAATCAAAAAAATAATCGAGCTGCACTTATATCTTCCCATATTACAACCGATTTAGAGAAAATATGTGATTATATAGTCTATATCCATAATGGCAAAGTTATTTTCAATGAAGAAAAAGATAAACTCTTAAATAAATATGCTGTATATAGTATTGATGATAAGCAATTGAAAGAATTAGATAAAAAAGCAATTATAAAGATTTTGCATAGAGAATATGGTATAGATATATTGGCTATAAAAGAGCAAATGCCGAAAGATTTTGAGTATAAATCAATTACATTAGATGATATAATGCTCTTTTATTCAAAAGGAGAAAGTTTATGTTAGGTTTGCTTTTAAAAGACTTTTATAACACAAGGAAACAAGCATTATGGTATTTAGCAATGATTTTAATTTTTTGTGTTTTATCTGTTGTATTAGAAAATATTGCCTTTGCGGCTACTATTGGCGTATTGGTTACAATATCAATGCCATTATCTGCAATCGCATATGAAGAAAAAGACAGCTGGCAGAAATTTGTTATTGCAAGTGGAACAAGTTCAAAAACAATAGTTGGAGAAAAATATATTTTAGGTCTGTTATTTTCTTTAATAAGTTCAATTGGGTATTTGATAGTTTTCTTTGTGTCTGGTATTGGAACATATGAAATTATCGAATTGATATTACCTATTTGCCTACAATTTATTGCCTTAGCATTCGTTCTCCCTATTATTTTTAAATTTGGAGTAGAAAAGGGTCGTGTTTATATGATAGTCATAGCACTAGCTTTAATGGCTGTATTTATAGGTTTAATGCCTCTACTTGGAAATGTAATGATAAGTGGTCAAACTATTATAATAATTTGTGCTATATGTGCTACAATCTTATTTTCTATTTTATCATATATAATCTCCATTAAAATTTATAGCAAAAAAGAATTTTAAACAATATCTACTATTTTTAATATGATAATAATTGGCATTTTTTATAAAAATAATTATTTAACAAAAAAGAGTGTCAAAAGCAATATTGCTATTGGCACTCTTATATCTCTATTCTTTTTAATTTATATCTAAATTATAAAACTCATAATTTTAATATGTTCTCCGAATATTTTCATTTAATTAAAATTTCAAAAATTTAAAAAAGTTACTTACTGACTATCTAATATAATAATATATCATACAAAGACGGTTCTCCGTCATAACAAATTGATTTTTTGTTTTTAAATATATTTATATTTTTAAACTGTTCTTGTCTTTGAGAATAATCAAATACTAGATTATAAATTACATCTGTAATAGTTTCATTATCACTATATAGTTTAGGACATTCATCATCATAAGCTTTTAAATTGTGATATTTTAACATAGGTTCATCAATGTAAATATCATCTACATTATAAGCACTTAATAATTTATCATAAAGGTTATAATTTTGATTGAAATAATCCTCTAATAAATTATAAAGTTTTCGATAATTCTTTTTTCGATGCTCTTTATTGGCATTCTTCTCGCTAATTAAAATTTCTGTATCAATAAGTTTATAAACATCTTCATTGATTTCTTTTAATAATTCTTCAGCTTCAATGGTTGGATATAAATATTCTCTTACTTTTGTTTTGTTATAATTCATTTTTAGCTCCCTTTTATTTATATATAATCATTTGGATTGATAACTCGCACTCTGTTTCCATTTTGTTTTGCAAAGCGAACGGTGGTTCCTGTTCCGCTTGGTTTACCATTCCAACAAGCAATACAAATCGAAGAATGGTCCACCATATACTTATTTCGGTCATTCATACAAGTTGGTGTGTAGCGGTCGGACAATATGATAACATCATCACACCCTTTCAAAATATTTTTATATCTTTTTTGTTGGTCGGGCTTCCATTTCAGTTCCTGCCCAACACAAGGCACAACAGCAACAACTTTGATGTTGTGCTTTTTTCTTAGTTCAAGCAAAATCTCTGCACTAATCATATCAAAGCCTTCTGCCATACCTGTCAAAAAAGTTGTTATGCCAAACTCAATTGCACCAACAAAAACTTTTCTAACTTCTTCCTTAAATCTTAAACAACTCTCCCTTTTTTCATCATAACCCCAAGGAAGAGATTTTGGGCGATGTCCTGTCAAACAAATTGTTTGCTCTTTGACTATTTCAAATTTCATAATTTAAACCTTTTAAACTGTGCTCCAAAACAGTATTCATCTTATTATAGTGCATACACTTTAACGAAATCAACTGTTTTGGCTCACATTATTGGTATAACTTTCTTATAGAAAGCAAATAGGTAAAAATTATGTCAAAAATTTATGAAGCAATATTAGAAGTTTTGGAAGAACAAAATTTGTCTATTAGAGATATAGAAAATTCAAAAATATTTGGAGATAAAACCACTTACAACTTTTCACAAGAAAATCCGTCTTTAAAATCTCTAATGAAACTTGCAAATTATTTGAAAGTTTCCATTGATTACTTGCTTGGCTTTTCAGACAAAAATTCATTCAAAGAATATAATATTGAAAATATCAATTTCAATAAAAATCTTCGTGAGATTATCCACAATGAAAAAATTTCAATGAAGCAAATGGCTGGGGATTTAAAAATGGGAGAAACTAACTTTGTAAGGTGGAATCGTGGCGTATATCCAAGGTTAGACAAATTAGTAGATATTGCAAACTATTTAAAATGCTCAATAGACGATTTGCTTTTGTAGTGGTGAGATATGGAAAACTTTAATTCAAGATTGCTGTCTTTGATGATGAAAGACAACATTTCAAATGCAGAGTTGGCTCGCAAAATTGATATGTCAGCAGGTCGTATCAGCGATTATTTAAACAATGTGGGAATAGCAAGAATAAATAATGTTTTAAAATTTGTTAACTTTTTTCATTGCTCTGTTGACTATATCTTAGGGGTAAAAAATGAATATGTTTTTGTTGACTATAAAAGAGTTTATAACAAAGACAAGTTTGTTAAAAGATTTCAAGATTTATTGAAAGCGAAACATATTGGCTATAACGAATTTTGCAGAAGAGTTGGTATTAGTCTTTCTTGCGCATATAAATGGCGTAAAGGACAAGTTCCAGATATAAACATAATTCAAAAGATAGCAAGAAACTTGCAAGTTTCTACCGATTATCTGTTGGACTTATAATTTTATGGCGTTCTACAACAAATTAAAAGTAGTTATCATTAAACAGCCCAAAAGCGATTATCTTATCAATATTTTTACACAAAAATTTATTTCAGTTTAAATCAGTCATTTTTAGAAAAAATTAGTAAGATTTTTAAAAAAAGTGCATTATTTTGGGCGTTTAGGGTCAAATGGTCCTACCACTTTGATAAAAATAGTAGGACCATTTTAATTTTGAATGTCTAAACACCTTTATTTATAGGGCTTTTTATAGGTAGGTGTAAAACTCTGTAAAAAAAGAACTCAATTTTGGTAAGGCGGAGGTCACGGGTTCAAGTCCCGTCATTAGCTCCA
>ERZ1643247.984-NODE-984-length-29660-cov-28.235940_pt1 | contig 29660 bp, 27 predicted proteins | sample MGYA00579264_ERZ1643247 | MGnify/ENA primary metagenome ERZ1643247 (study PRJEB29033, sample SAMEA4952262) | chicken gut metagenome | biome: Broiler Chicken; feature: Gastrointestinal Tract; material: Caecum | place: Ireland | collected 2018 | study: Broiler... | reverse complement strand
CGAAAAATCGAAATTTCTACTCATATTTTTATCGGGTCCACATATATTGTGTAAAGAGGTGGACAAGATGGAAAGAAGTGATAGGAAACAGAAAAGGGGCAGGGATGAGCAGGTATTAGGAATTCTGGCAAAGAGCGTCAGGAAGATTATACAGGAAGATACAGGAGGGCTTGACGGCGTGCAGGAAATAAGGCTGCGGACAGGACAGCCGGTCCGGATCGTGCGCTGCAACAGGGAGAAGATTCTTCCGTCTGCAGTAAATCCGCATATTATTACAAAAGAGGAAGTGAGGGAGACAATGGATTATATCAGCCATTTCTCCCTCTACGCATATGAGAATGAACTGCGGCAGGGATTCTTGACAGTCGAAGGAGGGCACAGAGTGGGAGTGGCAGGCAAAGTAATTATGGAAAATGAGAAGGTAAAAAATATTCAGTACATATCATCAGTCAATATCAGAATATCACATGAGGTGATCGGTTGTGCTGACAGTCTGCTCCCATATATTACGAGAAATAAACAGGTGTGCCATACTCTGATCATATCGCCTCCCGGATGCGGAAAGACTACTCTTATTCGTGATCTGATTCGGCAGATATCGGATGGAAATCAGTATGTAAAGGGATGTTCTGTGGGCGTGGTTGATGAACGATCGGAGCTGGGCGGATGTTATCTTGGAATTGCTCAGAATCACCTTGGCTCAAGAACCGATATTCTGGACTGCTGTCCGAAGGCCGAAGGAATGATCATGCTGATCCGCTCCATGGCGCCTCAGGTGATAGCCGTGGATGAGATCGGAACAAGTGAAGATATCCATGCTGTGGAATATGCCATGCAGTGCGGATGCAAGCTGATTGCAAGCGTACATGGCCTTGATATGGATGAGGCTAAGAAAAAGCCGGTACTCGGCGAGCTGATCCGGCGCCGGATGTTTGAACGGTATGTAGTGCTTGGAAATGGCGAACATCCGGGTGAGATCCGGGGAATATATGATGAGCGGGGGAGTGTGCTGTGCAGAGAATAATAGGAGGGCTTCTGATTCTTACCGCGACAACCGGCGCCGGATATGTCTATTGTACGGAATTGAAAGCATATTTGGAGAAAATGCAGTATCTGAGATATATTTTCAGTCTGATCAAAGGCGAAATCTCATATACGCACGCACCGTTGCCTGAGGTTTTTTCCGAGGTGGGAAGGCGGGTGCGAAAGCCGTACCGTACATGGCTTCTGGAGACTGCCCGCGCAGTAGAAATGCGCGAAGAAACCGGGTTTGCGAGGGCGTGGAACCGTTGTGCAGATAAGTATCTGAAACCGCTGGGGTTAAAGCAGGAACATTCTGTGCTAATGAAAGAGCCGGGTACATTTCTGGGCAGTCTTGAGCAGGATACATTGGATCATACACTTCAGATGTATCTGAACCGAATGGATCTGGAAATTGAAAAGCTCAGAGAGAATCTGGCGGCAAAGACGCGGATTGGAGGTTGTCTGGGGGTGATGGGCGGACTATTCCTGATAGTGATCCTGATCTGAGATGGGAGGAAACATGGATATTAATCTGATTTTTCGAATAGCAGCGGTCGGTATACTTGTATCGATCCTGAGCCAGGTGCTTAAGCACAGCGGACGGGAAGAACAGGCATTTCTGGCCAGTCTGGCCGGTCTGATCCTGGTGCTTTCATGGGTTCTCCCATATATTTATGATCTGTTTCAAACGATTCGTCGGCTTTTTGCGCTTTAAAAAAGTATGCGGAGACTTTTCGAAGAACAGGAGGGATATCAATGAGTATGATACAGGCCGGAATCATCGGTGTGATCGGGGCCGTCCTCGCAATACAGCTGAAAGCAGGAAAACCTGAATACGGTATTTATGTCTGTGTAGCAACAGGAGTGATACTCTTTTCTCTGATCGTGGACAGACTCGGCGTTTTTGTAAATACACTGGAGCAGATCACATCTTATATCAACCTGGACGCAGGATATCTGTCGACGATGTTCAAAATGATCGGAATCACCTATATTGCAGAATTTTCATCAGGTATTTGTAAAGACGCGGGATATCAGACTCTTGCCGGGCAGATTGAGATATTTGGCAAGCTTACAATCCTTGTACTCGGGCTGCCGGTGCTTCTCGCGCTGCTTCAGACTATACAGGAGTTTCTATCATGAGAGGAAGAAAGGGAAGATTCCTGTTTACAATACTGCTCGTGCTGATTGTATTCGGCCTGGGGACGAAAATCGTAGATGCGGCGGAAGATCCGGATATGGATGCTGTCCAGGAAGATATAAGGGAGGCGCTGCTTTCGGAATTTGATTTTGATGAGATAGAAGACAGTCTGACACAGATGTTTCCACAGGAGAAAATCACATTCGGTGAGGTTGTCTCTTCTTTAATATCAGGAGATATGGAAGAGACAATCCGGATGTTTTTACAGTTTCTGGCAGATCAGGTATCATACGAGTTTGACTATAATCGTAAGAATCTTGTGTATGTACTGCTGGTGGCCCTTACCGCTGCAGTATTCAGCAGCTTTGCAGGAGCATTTAAGAGCCGCCAGATATCGGATATCAGTTTTTACGTTATGTACATGCTTTTGATCACATTGTGTCTGACTGCATTCCGTACATCGGCAGAGGGGATGGAAGAGCGGCTTGGATATCTGGTCGATTTTATGCGGGTGCTGTGCCCGAGCTATTTTCTCGCGGTAGCGTTTGCATCAGGCAGCGTGACGTCTCTCTTTTTTTATAATGTAATCCTTTTTCTGATATATATAGTGGAACTGGTGATCGTACGCTTTTTGCTTCCGGTTGTTAATATCTATATCATGATACGCGTGCTGGGCAATCTGACAGGAGAGGATTTTCTTTCAGAGTTTGCAGATCTGATCAAGAAGGTGGTGTCATGGATCCTTAAAACCCTGCTTGTATGTGTGATCAGTGTCAATGTAGTGCAGGGGCTTCTGGCACCGGCCATCGATGCAGTGAAGAGAAGTGCGCTTACCCGTACCGCAGAGGCACTGCCATGGGTTGGAAATGCCGTCGGCGGAGTCGCTGAGGTTGTATTGGGAACAGCAGTATTGATCAAAAACGGGATAGGAATGGCCGGCGCCGTGATCTCTGTCGCCATCTGCGCCGTTCCGATCTTTCAGATGCTGATCATGGCGCTTATGTATAAACTTGCAGCCGCGCTCGTGCAGCCTGTATCGGATAAGAGAATAACAACATGCATCAGCGGGGTCAGTGAAGGGTATGAAATAATGGTGAAAGTAATATTTACGGCGGGTCTGCTTTTTATGATAACAATCGCGATCGTTGCCGCCTCTACATCATGACTGCTTCTGAAAGGAGCTGGATCTTATGTTTCAACAGATTTATAAGTGGATACAGGATATTACAGTGTATCTTATCGTTACAGCTGCTGTAATGCATGCTGTACCGGGCAAAGACTATGCGAAGTATATTCGTTTCTTTTCCGGTCTGATCCTTATTCTGCTTCTGGCCACACCGATTCTCAGTCTGACAGGTATGAAAGGGAGGTTTGAGACACTTTATAAAAATAATGAGTATGAACTTGAAAAACAGGAGATTGAACGGGCGGAAGAGATCTATAAAGATGCTTCTCTTTCAGATTACATTCGGACAGAGGAAAAGGCGGAGAAAGGGGACGGAGAATATGAAAACAGCCGGATTGAGGTGGGGGAGATAGAGATTGGACAATAATAAATGGAAAGAATGGCTGCAGAATCTCCGGTCGGGGGCGATGCTTCCCAAGAAAAATCATCTTCTGATCTTGTTCCTTGTAGGGATGCTGCTCTTTGTCGCTGTTTTCCCATTTCCGACATCTGATCAGACGGACGGTGATACCGGCGAAAATGCTTCCGCAGCTGCAGTAAGTAAAAGCAGCACAGCACTGGGGGAGTATGAGGATTATCTGGAGGCGAAGACTGCGGAAGTATTAAAGCAGGTTGACGGTGTGGGCGAGGTAACAGTTATGATAACGCTGAAATCCGGAGGACAGAAAATTATTGAAAAAGATCAGTCCGGTTCTTCACAGACAACAGAAGAGGAGGACAGCGAGGGAGGTACCCGCACAGTAGAAGAGAATACCTCGGATAAAACAAGCATTTATGAACAGGAATCTGACGGCTCTTCCACACCTTACGTGAGCAAGGAGCTGTCGCCGGAAATCGAAGGAGTGGTGGTAATAGCGGACGGAGGCGGAAACGCAGTTGTCGCTCAGAATATTACAGAAGCAGTTCAGGCATTATTCGGAGTAGAGGCGCATAAAATAAAAATAATGAAACGGGCTTGATACATAAAAGGAGGATGGAGAAAGTGAAACGAATATTGAAAAAAAATCAGGTCATTATCGCAACACTTGCGGTTATGATCGCAATTGCCGGTTACCTGAACTATTCCGGCATCCTGTTCGGAGAAAATAAGGACAGCACTACGGAGGCAAATGCAGACCTCGCAAACCAGGAATTACTGGATATTTCGGAGGATGATATTGAAAGTTCCACGGAGGATATCGAGAGCAATGACTCAGACGTGGAAGGTACGCCCGGAGAAGCAGTTCTTACAAGCGGTAACGCAGATGCGACAGTAGCCCAGGCAAAAGTGACGAGGGAACAGGTGCGGGCGGAAAATAAAGAGACGCTTCAGGCTATCATTGACAATACAAATTTAAGTGACGTAGAGAAACAGGATGCAGTCGATCAGATGGTCAGAATCACTGAAATAGCCGAGCAGGAAGCTGCGATAGAGACTTTGATGGCATCAAAAGGATTCTCTGAATCTGTGGTCAGCCTGGACGATGATTCCGCGGATGTGGTCGTAAAGGCGGATGAGCTGACCGATGCAAACCGCGCTCAGATCGAAGATATCGTGACAAGAAAGACTGATATTGCGCCGGAGAATATCGTGATTACTCCTATCCATGAGTGAAACAGATTTGTGAATGGTTGAAGTCTTGAATCAGATATGCTAAACTGAATAAGCATGCCCGGAGACAGTATCCGGGAAAGTTCATAGAGCGCCGGTCCCGTTACCGGCGCTGCTATCGTGTGAGAAAACAATACAGGGGTATATCATAAAAGCCGCAATAAACGCGGTATATCTAAGGAAAAGGAGTTAGTATGTCTGATATTAAGAGTGAAATAAAGAAGAGAAGAACATTTGCCATTATCTCTCATCCGGATGCAGGTAAGACGACTCTTACAGAAAAGTTCCTTCTCTACGGAGGGGTCATCAACACAGCGGGTTCGGTAAAAGGAAAGGCAACGGCAAAACATGCGGTTTCCGACTGGATGGAGATTGAGAAAGAAAGAGGTATCTCTGTGACATCTTCCGTTCTGCAGTTCAATTATGGCGGATATTGTATCAACATTCTGGATACACCGGGCCATCAGGATTTCTCGGAGGATACGTACCGTACACTGATGGCGGCTGATTCGGCGGTTATGGTGATCGATGCGTCCAAGGGTGTTGAGGCGCAGACGAGAAAGCTGTTTAAAGTATGCGCCATGAGACACATCCCGATTTTTACTTTTATTAATAAGATGGACAGGGATGCAAAGGACACGTTTGATCTTCTGGATGATATCGAGAAAGAGCTGGGAATCCCTACTTGTCCGATCAACTGGCCGATCGGTTCGGGAAAAGCATTTAAAGGAGTTTACGACCGTCAGGAGAAAGAAGTGGATCTTTTTTCTGACACAAGAAAAGGTACCTCTATGGGAGAGGTGAAGAAAGTATCCATCAATAATCCGGAGGTGGACTGGCTGATCGGGACAGAGGCAAAGGTTACACTGGAGGAGGAAATCGAGCTTCTGGACGGCGCGTCGGCAGAATTTGACCAGGATCTGGTAGATAAAGGACAGCTCTCGCCGGTATTTTTCGGTTCAGCACTGACAAATTTCGGTGTGGAGACGTTTCTGAAGCACTTTCTCGCCATGACAACATCGCCGCTTCCTCGCATGTCCGACCATGGAGCTATCGATCCGATGACGGAGGAGGATTTCTCGGCATTTGTCTTTAAGATACAGGCCAATATGAATAAGGCGCACAGGGACAGGATTGCCTTTATGCGTATCTGTTCCGGTGAGTTTGATGCGGGTATGACGGTCTATCATGTACAGGGCGGTAAAGATGTAAGACTCTCTCAGCCTCAGCAGATGATGGCGAGCGAGCGCAAGATGATCGACAAAGCCTATGCCGGAGACGTTATCGGTGTTTTCGATCCGGGCATCTTCTCTATCGGAGATACTTTGACCACATCGAAAGAGAAGTTCGCTTTTGAGGGAATTCCTACATTCGCTCCGGAACATTTCGCAAGAGTGCGTCAGGTGGATACAATGAAGAGAAAGCAGTTTGTAAAAGGTATCAATCAGATCGCTCAGGAGGGCGCGATACAGATTTTCCAGGAGTACAACACCGGAATGGAAGAAATCATCGTCGGAGTGGTAGGCGTACTTCAGTTTGATGTACTGAAATACAGACTGAAAAATGAATATAATGTAGAGATTATCCTTGAAAACCTTCCGTATGAGCATATACGCTGGATTGAAAACGAGAATATAGACTTGGATCATGTCAGCGGAACATCGGATATGAAGAAGATCAAAGACTTAAAAGACCGTCCGCTGCTTCTGTTTGTCCATGAATGGAGTATTCGTATGACGCAGGAGCGCAACGAAGGACTCATCCTCTCTGAATTCGGGCGTTCGTAAAAGGTTTTCCTTTGCAAATGGGCGGATATTTGCTATAATGGGGAAAGAGATTAGACAAAACGGGAGGTTTTGAAGATGGCTAAGGACGAAAAGAACACTTATACGATACAGAACGAGGCGAGCCTGGGCGAAGTGAAGATTGCCGACGAAGTGGTTGCGATCATCGCGGCACTGGCAGCTACGGAAGTTGACGGCGTTGCTTCCATGGCCGGCAATATCACCAATGAAGTGATCGGAAAGCTCGGGATCAAGAACCTTTCAAAGGGTGTAAAAGTAGATGTCCTTGAAGGCGTGGTAACAGTGTCCCTTGCACTTAACATCAAATATAATTACAGTATTGTCGACGTGACCGGAAAAGTTCAGGAGAAAGTGAAAAATGCTGTCGAGAATATGACAGGACTTGAGGTGGCTGATGTCAACATTAAAGTTGCCGGAGTCGAGATGGAGAAACAGGACTGATCCGTTTTGGGTGTTATTGCAAATTATGCACCCTGTGTTGTATAATAGAGGATGTCGCAAGACATCCTTTTTCTATAGTTATTACAGAAGGAGAAAATTATTATGACAAGATCAGAGCTGAGAGAGCATGTATTCAAAATGCTTTTCCAGATTGAATTTAACGATAAGACCGAGATGTCGGAGCATCTTCAGTATTACTGCGATACTATTGAGGGTGCCAGCGAGAAAAACAGAGAAGAGATACAGAAGAAGTACGAAGGTGTGATTTCCCATATGGAAGAGATTGACCGTCTGCTTAATGACATATCAAAAGGATGGAAGACATCCAGGATGAATAAGGTGGATCTTACGATTCTGCGTCTCGCTGTCTATGAAATGAAGTGGGATGACAATGTTCCGGAGGGAGTAGCTATCAATGAAGCTGTAGAGCTGGCTAAGAAATTCGGAGGAAGCAGCAGCTCTTCCTTTGTCAATGGCGTACTCGGCAAAGTGGCGAAACAGGAGTCCTGAAAATGAAAAATGTCTACACTGTGAGGCAGGTCAATTCCTATATCAAGAATATGTTCACGCAGGACTTCATGCTGAGCCGTATCTATGTCAAGGGTGAAGTCTCCAACTGTAAATATCATACATCAGGGCATATATATTTTTCATTAAAAGATGAGTCCGGCACGATTGCCTGCGTTATGTTTGCAGGCCACAGGGCAGGGCTTTCTTTTCGACTGCAGGAAGGACAGCAGGTGATCGTACTCGGCTCAGTCAGTGTATATGAAAGGAGCGGCCAGTATCAGCTCTATGCAAGAGAAATCATGCTGGATGGTGCCGGCGCGTTATATGAGAAATTCGAGGCACTGAAGAAAGAACTTTCCGAGATGGGAATGTTTGCACAGGAATACAAACAGCCGATTCCGAAATATATCCATACACTGGGGGTTGTCACGGCGCCCACAGGAGCAGCGGTCCGCGATATCATCAATATTGCCGGACGCCGTAATCCTTATGTACAGATCATTTTATATCCCGCGCAGGTCCAGGGAGAAGGGGCAGTAGAAAGTATTGTCAGGGGGATTTGCGCACTTGAGAAAAAACATGTAGATGTCATGATCGTCGGGCGCGGCGGCGGGAGCATCGAGGACCTGTGGGCATTTAACGAAGAGCCTGTCGCCAGAGCAATATTTGACTGCAGCGTACCGGTCATATCTGCGGTCGGTCATGAAACAGACACAACAATTGCAGACTTTGTCGCTGATCTCAGAGCCCCGACTCCTTCGGCGGCTGCTGAACTCGCTGTTTATGATTACAGGGAGGCAAAGGAACGGATATACTCTTATCAGGATACTCTTCAGAGACAGGTAAGTTCGAAAATATCAGAAATGCGTACTATACTTGAGCGTCTGCAGCTGCGGCTCAACTATGCGCATCCAAAACAGAAGTTAAATGAGAGCAGACAGTATGCCGCGGACCTGGAAACCCGTATCAGACAGCTGATGAACAGCAGACTTGACAGGGAAAAACACAGACTGGCTCTCTGCGCAGAGAGGATGAAAGGATTATCTCCTTTAGAAAAACTCAGCCATGGGTACTCTTATGTGCAGAACCTGAAGGGCGAAAATATCAGGAGCATTCGCCAGGTCGGCGAAGGAACCGAACTTGAGATTTATGTCAGCGACGGCAGAATACGCGCCTTGGTCACAGGCGCCGGGGAAGAAATCAGATAGCGGAAAAAGGAGGCCGAAAAGTGGGCGATACTGCAAATGAAATAAAAGAAGAAACTGCGGTGACTGCAGAAGAGACGGATAAAAAGGAAAATCTTGAAGAAATGTTTCAGGACCTTGAAAAAGTGATCAAAGATATGGAAAACAGCGATGTGACACTGGAACAGTCTTTTGACCTGTATAACAGGGGAATGAACATTTTAAAAGAGTGCAGCCGTACAATCGATGAAGTAGAGAAGAAAGTCCTTGTTCTGGACGAAGATGGAGCAACTCATGAATTTTAAAGAAGAATATCAGAAAAGAATTGATTTAATCGAGAATATATTACAGAAATATCTGCCTGAGCAGAATGGATATCAGAAAATAATTGCAGAAGCTATGGAGTACAGCCTGATGGCGGGAGGGAAACGTCTGCGCCCCATGCTGATGAAGGAATCGTTTGAGCTGTTCGGAGGGAAAGGGAAACTTGTCGAGCCGTTTATGGCGGCGATCGAAATGATCCATACTTATTCTCTGGTACATGATGATCTTCCGGCGATGGATAATGACGATTACCGCCGTGGAAGAAAGACGACCCATGTGGTCTATGGCGAGGATATGGGAATCCTTGCAGGCGACGCTCTTCTGAATTATGCGTTTGAGACGGCATGTTCGGCTTTTGAACAGGAACCTGAAAAAAGTCTCCTGACCGGCCGTGCGCTGAAGATTCTTGCAGATAAGGCGGGAATCTACGGAATGATCGGAGGACAGGTAGTAGACGTCAAGGAGTCCGGGCACAAAATACCAGGTGATATGCTGGATTTTATTTATCGCCTGAAGACAGGAGCACTGATTGAAGCCTCTGTTATGATCGGGGCCGTTCTTGCAGGCGCGTCTGACGAGGAAGTCTCAAGAATTGAAGCGATTGCGGGAAAAGTGGGAATGGCATTCCAGATCCAGGATGATATCCTGGATGTTACCAGTACTACAGAGGCGCTTGGCAAACCAGTGCACAGTGACGAAAAAAATGAAAAGACTACTTACGTAACATTAAAAGGCATAGAGGAAGCCGGAAAAGAAGTAGAGCGCCTGACATCGGAGGCACTTGAAGAGCTGAACGGGCTTGGCAAAAAGAATATATTTCTTGAAAATCTGCTGAAATGGCTTGTGTACAGGGAAAAATAAACGGGAAAGACAAGGAGGATCGTAATGATACTTGAAATGATCCGGCAGGCAAATGACATAAAAAAATTGAACGGCGAACAGCTCAAACTTCTCGCAGATGAGATACGTCAGTTTCTGATTGAAAAGATCAGCATGACCGGAGGTCATCTGGCTTCTAATCTGGGAGTCGTCGAGCTTACGATGGCGCTGCACCTGACACTTGATTTCCCGGATGACAAACTGATATGGGATGTAGGGCACCAGTCTTATACTCACAAACTTCTCACAGGACGCAGAGACGGATTTGACAGCCTCCGAAAATACGGCGGCATGAGCGGATTTCCTAAGAGGAAGGAAAGCGACTGTGATGCATTTGATACCGGTCACAGTTCCACATCCATATCCGCCGGACTCGGTTATGTAGCTGCAAGAGAACTGAAAGGTGAGAAGCACAATGTTGTCTCAGTGATCGGAGACGGTTCCCTGACTGGCGGTATGGCATACGAAGCTCTTAATAATGCCTCTAGGCTCAAGAGTAATTTTATTATTGTTCTCAATGACAACAATATGTCGATATCAGAGAATGTTGGCGGCATGTCCAGATATCTGAACGGGATCCGGACTGCGCAGGCATATACGGATATAAAAAAAGGCTTAGAGGATACATTAAAGAAAATACCTGGAAAAGGCGACAGGATCGTCAGCCAGCTTCGAAGAACAAAAAGCGGTATTAAGCAGCTCCTCGTTCCGGGAATGTTTTTTGAAGATATGGACATCACCTACCTCGGCCCGGTGGACGGACATGATATCCGTAAACTTGTAAAAGTATTAAACGAGGCAAAACGGGTAGATCATGCAGTACTTGTACATGTGATTACAAAAAAAGGAAAAGGATATCCGCCCGCAGAAGAAAATCCTGCAAAATTCCACGGCACAGGTCCTTTTTATATAGAGACGGGCGAGCCGAAAGAAATCAGTACAACGGACACTTATACACAGGTCTTTTCGAAAGTATTGACAGACATTGCAAAAAAGGATGACAAAGTGGTTGCGATTACTGCCGCCATGGCGGACGGCACCGGACTTTCTACATTTGCAAAGCATTTTCCAAACCGATTTTTCGATGTGGGAATTGCCGAAGAACATGCCATGACATTTGCGGCAGGACTTGCAGCAGGAGGAATGAAACCGGTGTTTGCTGTTTATTCTTCCTTTTTGCAGAGAGCATACGATCAGACACTGCATGATGTCTGTCTGCAGAATCTGCCGGTCGTGATCGCCGTGGACCGTGCGGGACTTGTGGGAAGCGACGGAGAGACACATCAGGGGGTTTTTGATCTGTCTTTCTTGTCCACCATCCCGAATATGACTGTCATTTCTCCAAAGAACCGCTGGGAGATGGCGGACATGCTGCGCTTTGCCGTGGACTTCCAGTATCCGATTGCAATACGGTATCCTCGCGGCAGCGCCTACGAAGGGATGAGGGAATTCAGAGCTCCGATTAAATACGGTAAAAGCGAGATTCTCTACGAAGAAGAGGATATCGCCATTATCTTTGTGGGCCATATGGCAGAACTGGCGGACCGGGTCAGAAGAAAAATCAAGGAGACAGGCTACAGCTGCAGCCTGATTAATGCAAGATTTGTAAAGCCTTTTGATAAGGAGATGCTCGAATATCTTGCAATGGATCACTGCTTCTTTGTGACGATCGAGGAAAATGTACTTACAGGCGGTTTCGGTGAACAGGTCATGGACTATGTATCTTCCGCCAAATTGAATGTACATGTCCGTAATATCGGAATATCTGACGATTACGTGGAACATGGCAATGTGGAAATTCTCAGAAAAGAGGTCGGCCTGGACTGTGATACGATCGTAAAACAGGTACTCTCTGACTATTTGACGATAAAGGAAAGATAATATGAAAGAACGTTTGGATGTATTACTTGTAAAGAGAAACCTTGCGGAGTCGCGGGAAAAGGCTAAAGCCGTTATCATGTCGGGGAATGTATTTGTTGACGGCCAGCGTGAAGACAAGGCCGGAAGTACATTCTCTCCGGAAGTAAATATCGAAGTACGCGGACATGCGCTTCCGTACGTGAGCAGGGGAGGACTTAAGCTTGAGAAAGCCCTGGCAAATTTTGATGTAGATGTAAAAGATAAGGTGTGCACTGATGTCGGATCTTCTACAGGAGGGTTTACGGACTGTATGCTGCAAAACGGCGCAAAGAAAGTGTTTGCTATCGATGTAGGCCGCGGACAGCTGGACTGGAAACTGCGGAACGATCCGAGAGTCGTATGTATGGAGAAGACGAATATCCGCTATGTTACGCCCGATGATATCGGCGAACCCGTTGATTTTTCTTCAATTGACGTCTCGTTCATTTCGCTGACGAAAGTACTGGTGCCGATTCGGGATTATCTTACAGACAACGGAGAGATTGTGGCACTGATCAAGCCCCAGTTTGAGGCCGGAAGGGAAAAAGTAGGGAAAAAAGGCGTTGTACGGGAGAAGAGCACCCATCTGGAGGTAATCCGAAAAGTAATGGATTACGCTATGTCCATCGGATTTGATCTCTGTGCCCTTGATTTCTCACCCATTAAGGGGCCGGAAGGCAATATCGAATATCTGATTCATCTCAGAAAGTGCAAGACAGATACAGGGGAAAATCACGGCATCGATCCTGATGCAGTCGTAGGAAAGGCATTTGAGACGCTGGCAAAATAGATTACGAGAGGTATAGGATGGGATGGACGGTTTTTATATTATTACAAATAAATTAAAAGATCCGGATTTTGCAGTGACAAATGAGATCAGGCACTATATTGAAAGCAGAGGCAGGAAATGTTACGTCTCAGAAAAAGACAGCGAAGGACATATCATCCCGGGAACTGTCCCTGCAGACGCACAGTGCGGCCTTGTTCTCGGCGGAGACGGAACACTGATCCGGGCTGTCCGTGATCTGGGAACGAACAGCCTGCCCCTTCTGGGAATCAATCTCGGCACACTGGGTTATCTGACAGACGTTGAACTTAAAGATTTTAAGACAGCTCTGGACCGGCTCTTTGACGGAGAACCGGATATTGAAGAACGAATGATGCTTGAAGGATCTTTCCGCGGTTCGCGGACAGATATTGCCATGAATGATATTGTCCTCGCTAGAGAGGGCAAGGTAAGGATCGTAAGCTTCAATATCTATGTGAACGGTACTCTTCTCAATACCTATCACGCAGACGGGGTGATCCTGTCTACGCCCACAGGCAGTACGGGATATAATCTTTCAGCAGGCGGACCTATCGTCGAGCCTACTGCAAAAATGATCGTAGTCACTCCAATCTGCTCACATGCGCTTAATACAAGCAGTGTAGTGCTTTCTGCCGGGGACACGATCGAGGTGGAAATCTGCGAGGGACGATACGGCAGACAGGAACAGGTGTCACTGTGTTTTGACGGAGCGGAGCAGACGACACTTGTAACAGGCGAGAGAGTCTGCATAAAGAAAGCAAAACAGACGGCGAGGCTCATTAAACTCAGCCGGGAAAGTTTCATGATAACGATGCGCAGAAAAATGAAAGGAAATTAGAAGAAGATGAAAGTCAGCCGACATGCAAAAATCATTGAACTGATCAGTCAGTATGATATCGAGACACAGGAAGAACTGGCAGAATATCTGAATAATGCCGGATTCAAAGTGACACAGGCGACTGTCTCCAGAGATATCCGCGATCTGAAGCTGACCAAAGTTTCGGTCAGCGGAGGAAGACAGAAGTATGTCATCCACAGACAGGAAGAGCCCGAAATGAATGAAAAATATATCAGGGTACTGCGCGACGGATATGTTTCAATGGATAAGGCGCAGAATATTCTTGTGATTAAGACTGTATCCGGAATGGCAATGGCGGTAGCGGCCGCAGTGGACGCCATGAAATGGCATGAGGTTGTCGGATGCATTGCCGGCGACGATACGATCATGTGCGCGATACGCACTGCCGAGGATACGTCAGTCGTCATGGAGAAGATCCGGCGGATCATTTCAAAGGGAGTACAGGTGTAAATTATGTTACAAAATCTTCACGTAAAAAATCTGGCGCTGATTAATGAATCGGAAGTGGATTTTGGCCCGGGACTGAATATTCTTACAGGAGAGACCGGAGCCGGCAAATCTATACTTATGGGATCGGTCAGCCTGGCGCTGGGCGGGAGATACAGCGCGGATATGCTGAGAAACGGGGCTGCAAGCGGACTGGTCGAGCTTACCTTTACTATTGAGGATGACAGAATCAGAGAAAAGCTAAAGGCGATGGATATCTTTCCTGAAGACGATATGATCACTCTTAGCAGAAGACTTATGGAAGGACGCAGTGTCAGCAGGATTAACGGAGAAACCGTCAGTATGGGGACACTCAGAGAAGCGGCTGCCCTGCTGATTGACATCCACGGCCAGCATGATAATCAGACTCTGCTCAACCGTAAGAATCATCTTGCGCTTCTGGATCTTTTCGCAGGAGCGGAAATCTGTCCGGTGAAGGAAAATATGGCTGAAGCTTATCATACATACCAGAAGATCACCAGACAGATGGAAGAGTCTTCTCTTGATGACGACAGCAGGAGAAGGGAGCTTTCTCTTGCCGAATTCGAAGTAAACGAAATTGAAAATGCTTCTCTTGCCGAAGGAGAAGATGATGAACTTGAGGAGCTGTACCGGCGTATGACAGAAAGCCGAAAGGTCACACAGTCCATTGCCGAGACATATCAGTATACTGCGGAGGATACGGCAGCAAACGCAAGTGACTGCTTAAGCAGGGCCATCCGTTCTCTTCAGGAGATATCGGATTTCGACGACAGTGCCGCGCAGCTTTACAGTCAGCTGCTGGATGCAGACAGTCTGCTCAATGATTTCAACCGCGAGCTTTCTGAATATGCAAAGAGTTTTGAATTCTCTGAAGAAGAATTCAGCGAGACCGAGGAAAGACTGAACCTGATCAACCATCTTAAGGCAAAATATGGAAAAACTGTAACCGATATCCTTACATACTGCGATGAAAAAAAGCGTAGAATAGAAGAACTGAATGATTATGATTCTTTTATAAAAGATCTGGAAGATAAGAAAGAAAAGGCGCTGAAAAATGTGGAGACAGTATCACAGAAACTACATGAAATCCGGGAAAAATACGCTGCTGTCTTTGCTGATGAGATTAAAAAGCAGATGCTGGAACTGAATTTTCTTGATACACGGATCGAAATGCGTCTTACTGATATCGGACGGTACAGTGCAAACGGCCGGGACGAAGCGGAATTCTATATTGCACTGAATCCCGGAGAACCGCTGCGCTCACTGGCAGGTATTGCTTCCGGAGGCGAACTGTCAAGAATCATGCTTGCAATTAAAACTGTACTGGCGGACGAGGAAGATACGCCCACATTGATCTTTGACGAAATTGACGCCGGTATATCGGGAATAACTGCAGACAAAGTCGGAGAGAAACTTCATCTGATAGGAAAGAGCCGTCAGGTAATATGCATTACACATCTGCCGCAGATTGCGGCCGCAGCCGACGTTCATTTTCTGATTGAAAAAAGTGCACAGGACAATTCTGTGACAACCAGGATCAGGCGTCTCGACAGAGATGATTCTATCAGAGAACTGGCGCGTATACTCGGAGGATCTAAAGTGACGGAAAATATTCTGGAAAGTGCAAGAGAAATGAAAGAACTGGCAAAGAGTGATAGATAATACCAGTGTGAAAAAATACAAAACCACACATACTAAAAACGGATACGGCAGAAGGTATCCGTTTTCTTTTTTCTTTTTCAGAAGTGGGACAGCACCCACTTCTTTATATGATGAGGAAAGGATGTGAAAGTATGTTTGTGAGCCGGAAAAAATGGGCATGCCGGACGATGCTCTGGACTTTTTTGTTTCTTTCCGGCGTTGTTGTATGGGATCAGGCAAAGGCATGGCAGGAAGATAATGCCCTCTGGCAGACAGAGGCCAGCACGTCATCAAGTGATAATGATACAGTTCTCTTAGGCGGTATGCCTGTAGGAATCTATATGGAAACGGACGGCGTCATGGTTCTGAATACAGAAAAAATCGAAGGTGTAGACGGGCATGAATATGAACCTGCAGCTGATGTAGTGGAAACCGGTGATTATATTATGGCGGTGAATCATCAGGCAATATCCGGAAAGACAGATCTGCTCGACGCGGTTGAACAGATTGACGGCAATGATGTGACTCTCACACTGCGCAGAGGGGAAGATACTATGGATATTAAGATCAGTCCCATCGAATATGAAGCCGGTCACTACAGGCTGGGAATCTGGGTGCGGGATAATGTTCAGGGGCTTGGTACAATCACATTTCTCACGGAGCAGAGCAGATTCGGCGCACTGGGACACGGAATCAGTGACACAGATACAAATATGCTCATGACGATTGCCGGAGGGCGGATCTATCGTACAAGTATTCAGGATATCACAAAAGGCTACAACGGGTCACCGGGTACAATGGAGGGAATCATTGTATATAACAAATATAATATCCTGGGTACGATCGACAAAAATACAGATGCGGGAATTTACGGAACCATTGATAAGATCGATGAACTTTTTGATGAACAGATTCCTATTGAAACAGCGTCAAAAGACGAGATTGAAATCGGGGACGCCAAGATCCGCTGTTATATCGACAATGAAATAAAGGAATACAATATCAGGGTGACAGATATCGACACAACATCATCAGAGATCAATAAAGGACTTGTCATTCAGGTGACCGATCCGGAACTGCTTGAAAAAACAGGGGGTATCATCCAGGGAATGAGCGGCAGTCCGATCATTCAGAACGGGAAACTGATCGGAGCGGTAACACATGTGTTCGTGCAGGATTCGACAATGGGCTATGGCATATTTATAGAAAATATGCTGAATCAGGTCGAATCGTCTGAAACGTCGAAAATTGTGTCGAATTAGTGCTACAAAATATTCTTGATTCTGCATTTTCGCGCGGATATAATAAGCGAGTGGCGTTTTAAGGAAGATTCTTGAATCTGGAGGAGAGGAGAAAATGGAGCATTTGCGTGTGGCCATCGCCGATGATAATCAAAAAGTACTGGACGTTCTCGACGAGATCATCAGCACAGATAAAGAGCTGGATCTGGTCGGAAAGGCTAAAAACGGCGAGGAAATGTGTCAGATCATCAAGGACAGAAAACCGGATGTTGTTCTTCTCGATCTGATCATGCCGAAAATGGACGGACTGACAGTTATGGAGAAAATGGGACAGGACAGCACTGTCGTAAAACGTCCGTATTTTATTGTGATCACAGCGGTTGGCCAGGAAAAGATCACGGAAGACGCTTTTAATAAAGGCGCGAATTACTATGTTATGAAACCATTCAATAACAGGATGCTGCTTGAACGGATAAAATCCGTAAGAAATCTGTCAAGAAATCCTGAAAAGAAGAATGATGAAAATACGACAGAAAACACTCTGAACAGAGAAAATCTGGAGAGCCGTGTAACGAATATGCTCCATGAAATAGGAATACCTGCGCATATCAAAGGATATCATTATCTCAGAGATGCGATCATAATGGCAGTAAATGACATGGATGTCTTAAATGCCATAACAAAGATTCTTTATCCTACGGTGGCAAAGAAGTATCAGACAACTTCAAGCCGTGTGGAACGGGCCATACGGCATGCCATCGAGGTGGCCTGGAGCAGAGGTAAACTGGATACACTGGATGAACTTTTCGGTTATACGGTGAGCACCGGGAAAGGGAAACCGACAAACTCGGAATTTATTGCACTGATTGCCGATACTATTCAGCTTGAATACCGTCACAAAAGCTGACCTTACGTGTGAGAATACAGAAGCGGAATTGTTTTTAAATATCACGGTAAAGTGATAAAATCCTTTGCAATATGCAGGGAATGGGGTATAATAGCAAGTGATAAAATGCCTTTTAAGGCGAGAAAAGGCAGAAAATGGAGGATCGTAATATGAAGAACATTTTGTTTGCTGCATCAGAGTGTGTTCCGTTTATCAAGACAGGTGGACTTGCCGATGTTGTCGGTTCACTTCCGAAAGACTTTGACAAAACGAAATATGATGTCCGCGTAGTAATTCCCAAATATACCTGCATGAAACAGGAATGGAAAGATAAAATGGAGTATGTTACTCATTTCTATATGGATATCGCCGGACAGGATCAGTATGTTGGGGTATTGAAGACCGTACTCAATGACATCACATTTTATTTTATTGATAACGAGCACTATTTCAGCGGATTCGCACCGTATGACGGGGATCCGAAATGGGGAATTGAGAAGTTCGCATTCTTTTCCAAAGCTGTTCTGAGCATTCTTCCTGTGATCGGATTCAGACCGGATCTCATTCACTGTCATGACTGGCAGACCGGACTGATACCGGTATATCTTGACAACTTCAGATACCTGGGTGAATACTACCGCGGGATCAAGACGATTATGACAATACATAACCTGAAGTTCCAGGGTGTATGGGATACGAAGACAGTCAGAGGAATCACCGGACTTCCCGAGTATTATTTCGTGCCGGATAAAATGGAAGCGTACAAGGACGCCAACCTGTTGAAAGGCGGTATTGTATATGCGGATAAAGTTACGACGGTCAGCAGCAGCTACGCTGAGGAAATTAAAACTCCGTTTTACGGGGAAGGCCTCGACGGACTTATGTCCGCCAGATCAGGCGACTTGTGTGGTATTGTGAACGGTCTTGATTATGACGACTGGAATCCGGCAACCGACAACCGTATCGCCAAAAACTTTACAATTGACGACTTCAGAAAGAACAAACCTATAAACAAGACATCACTGCAGGATGAACTTGGCCTTCAGAAAGATCCGAAAGTAATGCTGATCGGTATGGTATCCCGTCTGACGGACCAGAAAGGATTTGACCTGGTCGACTATATCATGGACGAATTGTGTCAGGATGCCGTACAGATCGTAGTTCTCGGCACAGGCGATGTGAAATATGAAAATATGTTCCGCCACTTTGCATGGAAGTATTCCGGACGGGTTTCCGCGAACATCTATTATTCCGATGATCTCTCTCACCGGATTTATGCGTCCTGTGATGCGTTCCTGATGCCGTCTCTCTTTGAGCCATGCGGACTGAGCCAGCTTATGAGCCTTCGCTATGGAACACTTCCGATTGTTCGTGAGACAGGCGGACTCAAGGATACAGTTGAACCGTACAATGAATACGAAAAAACAGGTACCGGTTTCAGTTTCTGCAATTACAATGCGCATGAGATGCTGAATACGATACGTTATGCTGAAAGAATCTACTACGATAAAAAACGTGACTGGAACAAGATTGTTGAGCGCGCCATGAGTCAGGACTTCTCATGGAAGAACTCGGCGAGACAGTATGAAGACCTCTACAGGAGTCTGATCGGAGAGTAGACGACAGAAGACAGGAGCAGTCAGACCCGATGAAGATAATTGACAGATTAAACGAAGACAGAATACACATATCCTTTGAAGTATTTCCACCAAAGAAAGACGAGGATTATGACAAAGTAATTCATGCGGTTGATGAAATTGCCAAATTGAATCCTTCTTTCATCAGCGTCACTTACGGTGCCGGCGGAGGCACCAGCAGGAATACCGCAAAAATTGCATCGCATATCAAAGACGATCTGCATTTGCTGAGTCTTGCTCATCTGACATGCGCTTCCTCTACAAAGGACGAAGTAAGACATGTGATTGGCAGGCTGAAAGAACTTGGGATTGAGAATATACTTGCGCTTCGCGGAGATATTCCGGAAGGTGTGACTTTCCCGGATGAAGGGCGATTCAGATATGCGTATGAGCTTGTAGAGGAGATCAGGAAACACGGTGACTTCTGTATCGGAGCCGCCTGTTACCCTGAGGGGCATGTGGAGAATGAGCATAAATCAGACGATATCCGCTATCTTAAACAGAAAGTGGACAGCGGTGTCGATTTTCTTACGACCCAGATGTTTTTTGACAATGATATCCATTATAATTTCCTCTACAGAATCCGGGAGGCGGGCATTACTGTTCCCGTCCTTCCGGGCATCATGCCGATTACAAGCGCTGCGCAGATGAAGAAAAGCCAGGAGCTTTCGGGAACAGTTTTCCCTCGCAGGTTTCTGGCAATACTGGATCGTTTCGGCAATTCACCGGCAGCCATGAAACAGGCAGGGATCGCGTATGCAACGGATCAGATCATCGACCTGCTCGCCAATGGTGTAAAAAACATACATATTTATTCGATGAACAGACCTGACGTGGCTGCAGCTATCATAAAAAACTTATCAGAGATTATAAAGGCTTAGGAGATTAAAATTGATGGACAGACGTATGAAAGAAGCTGTCCGTTATCTGGGATATGGAAGAAATACGGCAGATGAGAGGACCCGTATGATGATTGAAGATGCCTTTTCCGAAGTGGAAAAAGCAGCGGGGCCGAAATCCATCTGCCGCATTTTTGATGTAGAACAGTTTTCGGATGGCATGATACGAATAGGAAATACTGAGATTAAAAGCAGCAGTCTTTCCAGAAATCTGAAGGGATGTGTAAAGGTGGTGCTTTTTGGCGCTACACTTGGTGCCGGGGTGGATCAGCTGATCCGCAGGACATCACTGACGGATATGAGCCGGGCCGTAATCCAACAGGCGTGCGCGGCTGCCGTTCTGGAAGAATACTGCGATAAAAAACAGCTTGAGACAGGGGAAGAACTTGAGAAGGAAGGCCTGTATCTCAGACCGCGATTCAGTCCGGGGTATGGAGATTTCGACATTCATTACCAAAAGCCGCTCATGCAGATGCTGGACTGTGCAAAAACGATAGGGCTGACAATGACGGACAGTTACATGATGACTCCGTCAAAATCTGTAACAGCCGTGATCGGTGCGAGTCCCGTGAAGGAGCGGTGCCCTGTTGCCGGTTGTGAAGCCTGTGACAAGACAGACTGTGAGTACCGCAGATAAGATGCTGTAACCGACAGATATTCCAGAAAAAACACATATGAACAAGATGAGAAAGGACTAGATATGATCAGAGACAGATTAGGAAAAGAACTGCTTTTCTTCGACGGAGGAATGGGAACACTTCTCCAGGAGAGAGGACTGGCTCCGGGCGAACTCCCGGAAACATGGAATATATCCCGCCCGGAAGAGATTAAAACAATACATAAGAACTATATTAAAGCAGGAAGTGATATTGTACTTACGAACACATTCGGGGCAAATGCGCTGAAATTTCATGCAGAAGGATGTTCGCTTGAGCAGACAGTAAAGACTGCTGTAAGGCTTGTCAAGGAAGCTGCTGCAGAGGCAGATGCAGAAATATCTGATAAATCTGATGCGCAGTGCGCAGGACATACCGTGTATACGGCACTCGATATCGGCCCTACCGGGAAACTTTTAAAGCCCATGGGAGACCTGGATTTTGAAGAGGCCTACGAGGCATTTAAAGAAGTTATGGTGTGGGGAGAAGAGGCAGGAGCCGATCTGATCCATATCGAGACCATGAGTGACACTTATGAGCTGAAAGCTGCTGTTCTGGCTGCCAAAGAGAACACTTCTCTGCCGGTATTCGCAACTGCGATCTTTGATGAACGCAGGAAACTGCTGACCGGAGCGGATGTACCATCAGTCATAGCACTTCTTGAGGGTCTGCGTGTAGACGCTCTCGGAATCAACTGCGGAATGGGACCGGAGCAGATGTTTCCTGTTGTTGAAGATTATATAAAATATTCTTCACTTCCCGTGATCGTCAAACCAAACGCAGGTCTCCCGAAACAGAGAGACGGACAGACATATTATGATGTGTCACCGGAGGAATTCGCCGCATATATGGAAAAAATCGTATCCATGGGCGCATGTTTGATCGGCGGCTGCTGCGGCACCACACCTGAACATATACATGCCATGACGGAACGCTGCAGAAGGCTGAACGTAATTTCTCCGTCAGAAAAGAATGATACGATCGTATCCTCCTACGGACAGAGTGTCTTTCTTGGTAATGGTTCAAAGATCATTGGAGAACGTATCAATCCGACAGGGAAAAAGAAGTTTAAACAGGCGTTGAAGGATCATGATCTGGAGTATATCCTACGTGAGGGAATCGCGCAGCAGGACAATGGCGCACATATTCTTGATGTAAATGTCGGACTTCCGGATATTGATGAAGTCTCTATGATGAAAGAGACAATTCAGGAGCTGCAGAGTGTCGTTAATCTTCCTCTTCAGATCGATACAGTGGATCCTGCCGCGATGGAGGCGGCACTGCGCATTTATAACGGAAAAGCTATGGTAAATTCGGTCAGCGGCAAGCAGGAATCAATGGATAAAGTTTTCCCTTTGATCCGGAAATACGGCGGTGTTGTTATCGGACTGACTTTGGATGAAAAGGGAATCCCCGGTGACGCTGAGGGACGTGTCCGTATTGCCGAACGGATCATCACGGAAGCTGCCAGATACGGAATTAAGAAAAAGGATATCGTGATCGACGCACTGGCCATGACGATCAGTTCGGAACCGGAGGGGGCAAAGGTGACCCTTGAAACACTTCGCCGGCTGAGAGATGATCTCAAAGTCAAGACTGTGCTGGGAGTATCCAATATCTCGTTCGGACTTCCTGCGCGTCCTGTTGTAAATGCCGCATTTTATACAATGGCGATGATGAACGGACTGAGCGCCGGAATCATCAACCCGTCATCAGAAGATATGATGAAAGCCTGGTATGCATATCATGCCCTGATGGGACTGGATGCAAACTGCGAATCTTATATCAGCCATTACAGCAATAATCTGACATCTGGCGTAAGAACGGTTCCTGACGGTACTGAACGCAAGACTACAGCAAGCCTTAGAGAATCCATCGAAAAAGGGCTCAAGGAGGACGCATCCACAATCACTGCACGTCTTTCTGAAACACAGGACCCGCTGGACATCATTAATACAGAGCTCATACCGGCTTTGAATCATGTGGGAGATGGCTTTGAAAAGGGAACGGTCTTCCTCCCGCAGCTTCTTATGAGCGCAGAGGCGGCTAAAAGCGCTTTCGCGGTTCTGAAGGATAAAATGGACAAAAGCGGAGAAGTCCGTGAAAAGATCGGCACGGTTGTTCTTGCTACAGTAAAAGGCGACATCCATGATATCGGTAAAAATATTGTAAAGGTTCTCCTTGAGAATTACAGTTTTGAAGTGATAGACCTGGGAAAAGACGTTCCCCCTGAACGGATTGCGGATACAGTGCTGGAAAAAGATGTCAGGCTGGCAGGACTGAGCGCTCTTATGACGACGACCGTCGTGAGCATGGAAGAGACGATAAAGCTTCTGAGGGAGCGTGCTCCGCAATGTAAAGTGATGGTCGGTGGAGCGGTGCTCAATCAGGATTATGCAGATATGATCGGAGCTGATTTTTACGGCAAAGATGCGATGCAGTCCGTACGGTATGCACAGGAGCTGTTTAAAAACGCGAAATAAATTGTATTACGTGACATAATATCGTGTATTTTAATTAGTACAGCGTCTGTAAAAAAAATCACTGGGAAAAATGTTCTTCGCATGGTATATTAATGAGAGGGAAGTATGTGTAACCGTACTTTGTAACGTTAAAATTTATAGGTATGGAGGAAAAGAGTTTTGAAGTACGCAGATGCAAATGTAATCAAAATCAAACATGCAGTTCTGGAAGAAGTGGCAAGACTGGCGTTTGCCGGTGAACTGGAAGAACGCAAAGACGAAATTCCGTTTAAGCTGATTCCGGGACCGACACCGCAGTTTCGCTGCTGTATTTATAAAGAAAGAGAGATTATCCGGCAGAGGGTGCGTCTTGCAGAAGGCAAAGCGCCCGGAATGAACGACGACGGAAATATTATCCAGGTTATTAATTCTGCCTGTGAAGACTGTCCGATCTCCAGTTATACGGTAACGGAAAACTGCCAGAACTGTCTGGGAAAGGCCTGTATCAACGCCTGTAAGTTCGGCGCGATCGAGGCAGGACGCCGCCGCTCACACATTGATCCTTCCAAGTGTAAAGAATGCGGCAAATGCGCTGATGCCTGTCCGTATAATGCAATCGCCCATCTTCAGAGACCGTGTAAATTCAGCTGCCCTGTAGACGCTATTTCATATGACGAGTATGGCATTTCCGTGATTGATGATGAAAAATGTATCCGCTGCGGAAAATGTATCCACAGCTGTCCGTTCGGCGCTATCGGTTCCAAGACATGGATCGTTGACGTGATCAACGCGATCAAGTCCGGAAAGCATGTGTATGCAATGCTTGCGCCGGCGACGGAAGGACAGTTCGGTCCGGACATCACAATGGCAAGCTGGAGAAAGGCAATGAAAGAGCTTGGCTTTACAGAGTTTGTTGAGGTTGGCTTAGGCGGAGACCTGACTGCAAAATACGAGGCGGAAGAATGGCGCGAGGCATATCAGGAGGGAAAGAAGAAAGTAACTTCCTGCTGTCCGGGATTTGTAAATATGGTGCGTAAACATTATCCTGAACTGAGTGACGCGGTTTCTACGACGGTATCCCCGATGTGCGCCGTATCACGTATGATCAAAGCAAAAGATCCTGAAGCTGTGACCGTATTTATCGGTCCCTGTCTTGCAAAGAAGTCAGAGATCGTGGATCAGAAGATCGAGGGCAATGCGGATTATGCCATGACATACAGCGAGATCCGTGCCATGATGCGTGCAAAAGGCGTAGCTTTAGAGCCGGTGGAAAATACATATCAGGAAGCATCCGTATTCGGAAAGAGATTTGGAAATTCCGGAGGAGTCGCAGCTGCTGTACAGGAGAGTTTAAAAGAATCCGGCGACAATATTGACGTAAAGGTATACAAAGCAAACGGAGCGGCTGAATGTAAGAAGGCGCTGCTGCTCATGAAAGTCGGAAGACTTCCGGAAGACTTTATCGAGGGTATGGCATGCGACGGAGGCTGTGTCGGCGGACCGAGCTCATTCAAAGATCAGATGCTTGCCAAGAAATCAAGAGACGCTCTGATCAAAGAAGCAGACGACAGAGGAATCTACAAGAATCTGAGCAATTATGACGAAGATTCTTTCTCCATGCACAGATAAAAACAGAGGAGGATTTTGCGAATGGAAATGAACATGAGAGGACTGCAGACTCCGGTAAGAAATATCCGCAGACGCGTATTTACTGAAGTCGCAAAACTTGGATTTAAAGCGGACGCAGATACGCTTCTTGACGATATGGAGGCAATCCCTTATATGATCGTCAATGACGACACTGAAAAATACCGTGAGAGTACGTACCGTTCCCGTGCAATTGTAAGAGAACGGCTGCGTCTGGCGATGGGGCTTTCTCTCCGTCCGGAGAACAAACCGGTACATCTGACAGCCGGCGTGGAGGCAAGTAATATTTCTGAAAAGTATTACGAGCCCCCGCTTATGCAGGTAATCCCGTCTGCCTGTGATAGCTGTGAGGAGAATATGTACGAAGTGAGCAATATGTGCAGGGGATGTCTTGCACATCCATGCCAGGAGGTCTGTCCAAGAGGAGCGATTTCCATGGTAGACGGACGCTCACACATCGATCAGGAAAAATGCATCAAATGCGGGAAATGCAAATCCGTATGTCCTTACGACGCCATTGCAAAAAAAGAACGCCCGTGCAAGAAGGCCTGCGGCGTAAATGCAATCGTTTCGGATAAATACGGACGTGCATTCATTGATAATGACAAATGCGTTTCCTGCGGTATGTGTATGGTAAGCTGTCCGTTCGGAGCAATTTCAGACAAATCACAGATCTTCCAGCTCGCAAGGGCCCTCTCGGAAGGAGAGGAGATCATCGCCGAGATCGCGCCTGCATTTGTGGGGCAGTTCGGGGACAATATCACGCCGAGAAATATCAAGGCGGCGCTTCGGGAACTGGGATTTTCAGAAGTCTTTGAAGTGGCTCTGGGCGCTGACATCGGCGCGATCGCCGAGGCACACCACTATGTGGACAAGGTTGTTACGGGAGAGCTTCCTTTCCTTCTCACATCCTGCTGTCCTTCATGGGCAATGCTTGCGAAGAAATTTTTCCCGGACGTGATCGACGAGATATCACAGGAGCTCACCCCTATGGTGGCGACCGCGAGAACGATCAAGCAGAAGCATCCAAATGCCAGAGTAGTGTTCATCGGGCCCTGTGCCTCCAAAAAGCTTGAAGCTTCACGCCGGAGTGTTCGAAGCGATGTCGATTTTGTCGTTACTTTTGAGGAACTGCAGGCAATGTTCGACGCAAAGGGAATCGATCTTTCTACATACGAAGCGGAATCTTCTTTCCATAACGCGACAGGAGCCGGACGAGGCTACGCATGCGCAGGAGGAGTTGCCGCCGCTATTGAGAAATGTATTAATAAATACTATCCGGACGTGCAGGTCAATATCGAGCACGCGGAAGGCCTTGCAGACTGCAAGAAGATACTGACGCTTGCAAAGGCAGGCAAGCTGAACGGCTGTCTGATAGAGGGAATGGGATGCCCGGGCGGCTGTATCGCAGGTGCCGGCACCAACATACCGGTTGCAAAAGCAAAGAAAAACCTGCAGAACTTTGTAAACAAATCAAGCCGTGCGGTACCTCCGGAAGAACTCATCGAGATCGATCTGGAATAACGGTTCCGCCGGGCGGAAAAGCCACATATACAAATTATACAGGGCGGACGCATTTTTTGCGTCCGCTTTACAAATGTATAAGGCTGTGATATATTATAAAACAGGCTTTTTGAGCGAAAGAGGAGGATTTTTAACATGCAGCCATATGGAGTTAACCAGCTTAGAAAAATGTTTCTGGAGTTCTTCGAGAGCAAAGGACACCTTGCAATGAAGAGCTTTTCTCTGGTGCCGCATAATGATAAGAGCTTGCTGCTCATCAATTCAGGAATGGCACCTTTAAAACCATATTTCACAGGACAGGAAATCCCGCCGAGAAGAAGAGTTACAACCTGTCAGAAATGTATCCGTACCGGAGATATCGAGAATGTAGGAAAGACCGCGCGTCACGGCACATTCTTTGAGATGCTCGGAAACTTTTCTTTCGGTGATTATTTCAAGACAGAGGCGATCCACTGGACATGGGAGTTCCTGACTGAAGTCGTGGGGCTTGATCCTGACCGTCTGTATCCGTCTGTCTATGTGGACGATGATGAGGCTTTTGAAATCTGGAATAAAGAAATCGGAATCCCGGCCGAGCGGATTTTTAAATTCGGAAAAGAAGACAACTTCTGGGAGCATGGTTCAGGCCCGTGCGGTCCCTGCTCCGAGGTGTATTACGACAGAGGAGAAAAATACGGATGCGGCAAGCCGGACTGTACGGTAGGCTGCGACTGCGACCGCTATATGGAGATCTGGAACGATGTGTTCACCCAGTTTGATAATGACGGAAACGGAAACTATTCCGAACTGGAACAGAAGAACATTGATACAGGAATGGGACTGGAGCGACTGGCCAGCGTTGTACAGGACGTGGATTCCATTTTTGATGTAGATACGATCAAGGCATTAAGAGATCACGTATGCCGCCTTGCAGGTAAAGAATATGGGAAAGAGTACAAAGATGATGTATCGATCCGTGTCATTACAGATCACATCCGTTCTGTGACGTTTATGATCTCTGACGGTATTATGCCGTCCAACGAAGGAAGGGGCTATGTACTCCGCCGACTGTTAAGAAGAGCATGCCGTCACGGAAGACTGCTCGGAATTCACAAAGGATTCCTTCCGGAACTGGCTGAAAATGTGATCGAAGGATCCAAGGACGGTTATCCGGAGCTGGAAGAGAAGAAAGAGTTTATTCTCAAAGTGATCGCAAAAGAGGAAGAACAGTTCAATAAAACGATCGATCAGGGCCTCGGAATCCTTGCCGATATGATCTCTGATATGGAGTCAAAGGGCGAGAAAACATTAAACGGAGAAGATGCGTTCCGTCTCTATGACACCTATGGATTCCCGCTGGACCTCACGAAAGAGATCCTCGAGGAAAAGGAACTCGGAGTTGACGAGGAAGGATTCCACGCATGCATGGAAGTGCAGAGAAAGAAAGCCCGCGATGCGCGTGAAGTGACCAACTATATGGGTGCTGATGTCACGGTATATGAGTCCATTGATCCGAGCGTGACAAGTACTTTTGTCGGATATGACAATCTGACATATGAATCTGATGTGACAGTGCTCACCACGGAAGATGAGATCGTCGAGGCGCTTTCCGAAGGACAGAAAGGTACCATCTTTGTACAGGAGACACCGTTCTATGCAACAAGCGGAGGCCAGGAAGCAGATACAGGATATATCCGTACAGCTGAAGGCGAGTTCAAAGTAGAAGACACAGTGAAACTTCTCGGCGGAAAGATCGGCCATATCGGTGTAATGACAAAGGGCATGATCAAAACCGGCGACAAAGTAACTCTTGAGGTAAATGCAAAGAAACGTGCGCTTTCCGCAAGAAACCACAGCGCAACCCATCTGCTCCAGAAAGCGCTGCGCACAGTGCTGGGAACACATGTAGAACAGGCCGGCTCCAGTGTGAATGAAGACAGACTGAGATTTGACTTTACTCATTTTTCTGCAATGACTCCGGAAGAACTGCAGAAAGTAGAAGATATCGTAAACGAGCAGATTTCGAAAGGTCTGGACGTGGTAATAAAGAATATGCCGATCGAAGAGGCGAAAAAGACAGGCGCTCAGGCACTGTTCGGCGAGAAGTACGGAGATATTGTCCGTGTCGTCAATATGGGAGACTTCTCGATTGAGTTCTGCGGCGGAACCCATGTAAAGAATACTTCGGAGATCATGGCGTTTAAGATCATCTCCGAGAGCGGTGTGGCTGCGGGAGTTCGGCGTATCGAGGCTCTTACATCCGACGGACTTATGAAATACTATGCCCACGTTGAAGAGACACTGAAAAATGCGGCTCATCTTCTGAAGGCAACTCCGGAAAACCTTGCAGACAAGATCACTCATATGATGACAGAGAATAAATCTCTCCACGGCGAGGTAGAGAGTCTGAAGAATAAGATGGCTCAGGAAGCTGCCGGTGATGTGATGGATCAGGTCAAAGAAGTGAAAGGTGTGAAACTGCTCGCTGCACAGCTTGACGGTATCGACATGAACGGACTGCGCGATCTCGGAGACCAGTTCAAAGCAAAACTCGGCGACGGAGTCGTTGTGCTTGCATCGGCAAACGACGGCAAAGTAAGCCTTATGGTAACTGCCACAGACGAGGCGATGAAGAAAGGCGCCCATGCCGGAAATCTTGTAAAAGCAATCGCAGGATGTGTCGGCGGCGGTGGCGGCGGACGCCCGAACATGGCTCAGGCGGGAGGAAAGAATCCGGCAGGCATTCCGGATGCTCTCGCAAAGGCTGCCGAAGTGCTGGAGACACAGATTAAATAGCAGCAGATTACAGCTTTCCGGAACCGCAATTATGATGTTTTGAGAGATTTTTATTTAAAACGGTTGACGGAAAAGAAAAATATGTTATAATCTTTGTTAGTGCAATAAAAATACCCGAACAGTCGTATTATGCACAATACAAGGCTGGAGGGGAGGTAAGGTGTGAGACTATGT
>ERZ1643247.982-NODE-982-length-29682-cov-19.611773_pt1 | contig 29682 bp, 37 predicted proteins | sample MGYA00579264_ERZ1643247 | MGnify/ENA primary metagenome ERZ1643247 (study PRJEB29033, sample SAMEA4952262) | chicken gut metagenome | biome: Broiler Chicken; feature: Gastrointestinal Tract; material: Caecum | place: Ireland | collected 2018 | study: Broiler... | reverse complement strand
GATAGCTGGTATTGGCACCAGAGATCAGCACCTCGCACCGGGGCAGCGCCAGGATGTCCCGGCACAGGGCGAGGGCCTGCTCCCGCGCCATCTCCGTTTTGCTTAGGATCGGGCCGGGATCACCCGGGCCAAAGACCACCGCGCCGTTTTCACAGAGGCAACTCAACTGGCCGGCCACCGGAGCGAACAGGCGGCGCAGGCTGCTGTACTGCCGGCCGCTGGCGGGACAGAAATACACCCCAAGCCGGGACAGGCGGCGGATCTGGGTGAAGACGGCGGGGGCAATGGCGGTGCTCCCGTCCAGCAGGGTTCCGTCAATGTCACAGGCGACCAGGCGGGTCACAGACCTTCCTCCTTCCCGGGACCGGGAAACAAGTCTAAAAGCTGGCCAAACCGTTCCAGGTCGTAATCCCCAGCCCGGTGTGCCGCCGAATCCCCGATGGCGACGGTGACCATTCCGGCGGCCCGGCCCGCCTGGATGCCGGCCACCGCGTCGTCCACGGCGGCGCAGCGCTCCGGGGGGAGACCCAGCATCTGGGCGGCGGTCAGGAAGATTTCTGGGTCGGGCTTGGAGCGGGTGATGTGGTTCCCGTCCGCCGCCGCATCCAGATAGGTCCTCAGGCCGGTGCGGGCCAAAATCAGCCCGGCGTTTTTGCTGCCCGAGGCCAGGGCCAGGCGGTACCCTCTCCGCCGCAGCTCCTCCAGGGTGGGGGGCACGTCCTCCGGCACGTCGGCGGGGGAGAGGGCCTCTAGCATGGCTCGGTAGGCTTCATTTTTCTCCTGGGCAAAGCGCTCCTTCTCCTCCTGGGAGTAGGCGCGGCCGGCGTGCTCCAGCACGATCTCCAGGCTTTGCATCCGGGAGACTCCCCGGCAGCGGTCCCCCTGTTCCCGGCTGAAGGGGACACCCAGCCGGTCGGCCAGCCCCTTCCAGGCCAGATAGTGCAGCTCATCGGTGTGGATCAGCACGCCGTCCAAATCAAAACAAATTCCCTGTATCATGGCGTATGTACTCCTTTTGTTCACGGACAGGTGTCCTGGTATTCGGAGGGGGAGATCCCCACCACTTTTTTGAAGGTGGCGGAGAAGTAGGTCACATCCTTATAGCCCACCAGCTCGGCCACCTCGTAGACCTTCCGGCGGCAGTCCCGCAGCAGCTCCATGGACTTATGGATGCGGTACCGGGTCAGGTAGTTCAGGAGGGTGTAGTCAGTCTCCTTCTTGAACATGTGGCTCAGGTGCCCCTCGCTGATGCCCAGGCTCTGGGCGATGCTCCCCACGGTGATGCCCGGGTCGTTGTAGTGGGCACCGATGTAGTCCATGGCCTCCAGGACGTACTTGCTCTTGTCCCCCTTTTTCAGGCCGGGAATGCCGTGGACTGGCTCGCTGGTCTGCATGCGGCTCTGGAGATTCCGCACCGCCTGTTCCAGCTCCCCGTCGTGGAAGGGCTTCAGGAGGAAGTCCACCGCCCCCAGCCGCAGGGCGCTCTGGGCGTAAGTGAAGCTGTCATAGGCGGTGAGGATGATGACGTACACCGGGTTGCCCGCCTCCCGCAGGCGGCGGAGCATCTCAATGCCGTCCATCCGGGGCATCTTCAGATCGGTGATGATGAGGGAGGGGGAGAGGCGCTCCACGGCGTCCAGGGCCTCCTCGCCGTTGGAGGCCTCCCCCACCACGACGCAGTCCAGGGCGGCCCAGTCCACCGCCAGGACAATGCCCTTGCGGATGAGCTCCTCGTCCTCCACAACCAGAACCTTCAGCATGACGATGCATCCTCCTTATAGCGCAGGGGCAGGGTGGCGGTGACCATGGTGCCCGTGCCGTCCGGCCGGTTTTCCAGGCAGAGCCCGAACTGCTCCCCGTAGTGTTTGCGCAGAATTGTGTCCACATTGTATAGGCCCAGATGGCCCCGGGTCTCCTCCTGGTCCCGGCAGGCGTAGGGGCCCTCCAGCTCCGGGGGCAGGCCCACGCCGTTGTCCAAGACGGTGAGCCGCAGCACCGCCCCCTCCCGCCGGGCCCGCACCTCAACGGCACCGTCCGGCTGGCCGGACAGCCCGTGGAGCAGGGCGTTCTCCACGATAGGCTGGAGCATCATCTTGGGGACCAGGGCCTCCTCCAGTTCCGTCGGGATGTCCAGCACAAAGGCGAAGGAGCCGGACAGGCGGATGCGCTGGATCTCCACATAGCGCGCCACAATCTCCGTCTCCCGGCGGAGGGGGACAAACTCCTCCGGCGAGATGCAGAAGCGCAGGATATCTGCCAAATTGGTGGACATGTCCGCCACCTGGGGCACATGGTGGATCTTGCTGATCCACTTCATGGTGTCCAGGGTGTTGCAGAGGAAGTGGGGGTTGAGCTGGGCCTGAAGCATGCGGATCTGGGCCTCGTTCCGCTCCCGCTGGTTCTCCAGCAGCTGCTCTTGGTTGCGCTTCAGGGCCACCAGCATGTCGTTGAAGCGGTCGGCCAGCTGACCCAGCTCGTCGTTGTGCTCGTGGGAGACGTACACGTCCAGATTGTTGTGGGCCACTTCGCGGATGGCCTTGTGGAGGCGCTGGATGGGCTGAAACAGCTGGCGGCTCAGGGCCAGGCTCAGCACCACCGCCAGGGCCAGACAGACCAGGGCGCTGGACAGGCTGATGGTGTACAGGATGTTCATGGTCCCCCGGTCAAAGACCTGGGGCTGGCGGAGAATCACGTACAGGCCGGTGGCCTCGTCCTGGACCACGGGATAGGAGAATTCCTCCCCCGCGCCGCTGAGGGGCTCCCCGTCCAGCAGCCGCCGGCGCAGGTCGTCCGCCAGGGAATCGGCCAGGGCGGGCTGGGAGCAGTAGACCGCCCGCCAGTAGGGACTCAACAGCAGCAGGTCGCAGCTGTCCCCCACCGCCCCGTCCAGCAGCCGGTGCAGGTCAGACTGGTAGAAGCTGACCAGCAGAAATCCCAGGGCCGCGCCGTCCGGGCCGGCCAGGGGGGCGGCCCCCACCAGCACCGGCGAGTTGGAGGTCCCGGGGTCCTCGGGGGCCACAAAGGTCAGGGCCACCCGTTCCCGGGCCTGGTACAGTACCCCCCACTGGGGGGACAGGCTCCGTCCGGCGGCGCTGCGGGTGGAGCAGTACCAGTTCCCCTGGCTGTCGTACAGATCCAGGCGGGCCAGGGTCTGGGCGGACTGGACGTCCTCCAGGAACAGGCGGTAGACCTCTCCCTGGGAGGGGCTGCCTTGGAGGAGGGCCTGGGAGAGCACCCCGTCCCGCTCCAGGGCGGCCGCGGCGGAGGAAAAGGACCGGCAGGCCTGGTCCAGGGTCTGGCCCACGCTGTCCAGATAGCCGTCCGCCTCCCCCTGGGCCCGGTCCTCCATCCGCAGGCGGAAGATCTGCAGCAGCAGGGCGGAGCACAGCAGCAGGGGGATCAGGGAGGCGGCCAGCAAGGCGGCGAACAGCCGGTTGCGGAAGGAGGCGGACAGCAGTCGTCTCATGGCTCCTCCTCCCCGCCCTGGTAGAAGGCCCAGGACATTAAGATGGCGTCGTGGTTTTCACTGGCCCAGGCCAGGTCGTAATCCACCAGAACCACCTCGGAGAGGCCGGGCAGGGCGGGATTGGTCCCCACATCCTCCCGCACCGGGCGGCGGTACTGGTCGGAGAGCAGCTGCTGCACCTCCTGGCTGACGGTAAAATCCAAAAACCGCTTGGCGTTGTCTGGGTGGACGGCGCCCCGGATGAGGGCGCTGCCGTCGGGTACCGAGCTGGTCCCGTCCCGGGGGTAGACCACCGCGATGCTGTCCCCCGCCTGCACCCGTTTCCAGGCGCTCTCCTCCAGCGTGACCCCCACCCAGCAGCTGCCGCTGGACACGGCGGCGAGGATGTCCCCCGAGCTGTCCAGCTCCCGGCCCTCCAACTGGCGGGCAAACTGCCGCAGAGTCTCGTCCCGGTCCCCACCCACCGCTTGGAGCAGAGTGACCAGGCCGGTGAAGCAGGAGCCGGACACACCGGGGTCGGTGAAAGCGATCTTGCCCTGAAATTCCGGCTGGAGCAGGTCCGCCCAGTCGGCTACCTCTCCGGGGGAGAGGAGCTTGGTGTTGTAGATGAGCACCACCGGCAGGGCGGAGAAGGGGGTCCACAGCCCGTCCTCGGAGCGATAGCGCTCCGCGATGGCCTCCTGCTGGACGCACACATAGGGCTCGAAGCAGTCTCCATAGACCTCCAGACTGTCCACACCGCCCCCGAACATCACGTCGGCGGCGGGAGCCTCTGCCTCCTGGGCGATGCGGCTGAGCAGCTCGTTGGTGCCGCCGGTGACCACATCCACCCAGATTCCCGTGCGCTCCTCGAATTCCCGGACGATGGGCCACCACACCTCCTCCTTGTGGGAGGTATAGACCACCAGGCGGTCCCGCTCCTCCGGCGCGAAGGGGGATGGGCCGGAGTCCCCGCCCCCCGCTCCGCAGCCGGAGAGCAGCACCCCCGCAGCCAGCCCCAGCGCCAGCCCGCGTATCTTTTTCATATATTCCACTCCTCCGCCGGCAGTTCCTCTTCCGTTTTGCCCAATTATAGCACATTTTCTTTTCTCTTTTCATTGTGTTTGACGAAAAAAGCAGAGAACAACAAAAAAGCGCAGATTTGTCCCCTACTCTTTTGCCGGAAAGCCAGATACAATAAATTTACCAGCGGACCTCCTGTCCGCAGACTCTATTTTATGCAGAATACCGAAGGAGGAACCATTATGAAACGCGCACTTGCACTGCTGCTCTCCGCGTCCCTTACCCTCTCTCTGGCCGCCTGCGGCGGCGGAGGCGGTGGAACCTCTCAGGCGGGAGGCAGCTCCGGCCCCGCTTCTTCTGGCGGCACCGGAGAATTGACCGCCACACAGCAGATCATCCAGGAAGCCCAGGGCATGACCCTGGAGGAGCTGGCTCAGAAGGCCATTGAAGAGTCCAACGGCCAGAAGTTCTACGGCGTGGGCAACTCCAGCCGGGGCGCCACCGCCCTCCCCCTGTTTGTGGAGTATCTGCAGTCCATCGACCCCAGCTATACCCTGGAGTTTGAGTGGCAGCAGCCCAAGAACAACAAGATTTTTGACCAGCTCACCTCTGATTCCCTGAAGGACACCGGCACCTTTGCCATGACCCTCATTCAGGACGGCAACCAGATCGAATCCAAGATGGTCCAGACCGGCATCCTGGACACCTTCATCCCCAAGGACTGGGCGGAGGCCAACGGCACCACCCCCGAGGAGTACGAGGGCTATCTGCCCCTGCAGACCTTGAACAAGGTGTTTATGTACAACAACACCGGCTCCAAGACCTTTGACAACTGCTGGGACTTCGTGGGGGAGGACGCCCACGGTCTGTTTATGGACATCGACTCCGAGCTGGTGGGCAAAAACTTCCTGTACATGCTCACGGAGGACACCTACGCCGGCTGGCTGAAGGACGCCTTTGAGGCCCTGTCCGCCGATGAGCAGGCTTACTTCCAGCCCACCATTGACGAGATGGCCTCCGAAGCCGAGAGCCTGGGCCTGGGTGAGAACGGCAAGTACGCCCTGGCTTGGATCAAGCTGTGGGTGGGCAGCTATAACGCCCAGACCGACGACGGACCTATCTGCAACACTCTGGTAGACCAGTCTGCCACCGACCAGTTCGGCCTGCTGGTGTACTCCAAGCTGCGCTCGGTAGAGGAGTCCGCCACCGTCTCCAAGAACAACATTACTGTGGCTGCCTATAACGACGGCTACACCGGCATCGGCGGCTTCGGCTACTGCCACTATCTGTTCGTCACCGACAACAGCCCCCTGCCCTGGACCGCCTGCGCCTTCATCGCCTACATGACCTGCACCGCCGACGGCTTCTCCGCCTGGGGCAAGGACATCGGCGGCTACTCCTCCAACCCCCTGGTGGCCGAGGAAAATGAGGAGATCTATCACCATCAGACCGGCGGCATGGCTGAGGATGGCACCACCGTGGAGTTCGCGGCCCTCAACGACCACGGCTATGACTGGTGGACCACCGACGGCCAGCTGGTGCTGGAAGATCCGGAGTACTGCGCCTCCGTGGCCTTCACAGTGGGCAGCTGGATTGAGATGCTGGACCGCTACACGGCCGGCTGAGTTGCCGCGCACGCTGCATTCTCGGCGCCCTTGGAGCCCCCCGGCGTCCAAGGGCGCCCCTCCATTTCAGCCCCTCTGCCCTGACCTCTGGCAGAAAGGAGAGATTTTATGGCTTCAACCCCCCTCCAGGTAAGCACATCTGTTGTGCGGCGCAATAAGATCAAGACCTTTTTCTCCAAGCCCTACAACGTGATCCTGGTTCTGATGGGCCTTGTCCTTACGGTCACCACAGTGGCCCCCATTGTGGCCATCGTGGAGGATACCTTCAAAATCCACCCGGGCACCATCGACGCCCACCTCACCGGACAGGTTTCCGGCTATACCCTGGTGAACTACATCGACTTGTTTACCAGCAGCTTGGCCCGGACCAACCTGTGGGAGCCCCTGTGGAACACCGTCCTGCTGGCGGTGGGCACCTGTGTGGTGTCCATTCTGTTCGGCGGTCTGTTCGCCTTCCTGATCACCCGGACCAATCTGGCCTGGCGGAAGTATTTGAGCTCCATTTTCATTTTCCCCTACATCATGCCCCAGTGGACCCTGGCCGTGGTGTGGCAGCACATGTTCAATTCCAATGCTGTGACGGGAACTTCCAACGGTCTTCTGGCTGCCACGCTCGGTATTGAGATGCCCGCCTGGTGGTGCCTGGGGCTGTTCCCCAGCGTGGTGGTGCTGGGTCTCCACTACGCCCCCTTCGCCTATATCCTCATCGGCGGCATTTTCCGGAATATGGACGCGAATCTGGAGGAGGCAGCCACCATCCTGGACACTCCAAAGTGGAAGATTATGTTCCGGGTGACCCTCCCCATGGTGAAGCCCGCCATTTTGTCCACCATTCTGCTGGTGTTCGGCAGCTCTATGGGCAGCTACCCGGTGCCCCATTATTTGAATCTGACCACTCTGGCCACAAAATACGTGTCCATGAACTCCAAATACACCGGCGAGGCCAGCATCCTGGCCATCATCATGATGATCTTCGGCGTGGCCATCATGCTGCTCAACCAGCTGAGCCTCCAGAGCCGGAAAAACTACACCACCGTCACCGGAAAATCCGGGCAGATCTCCAAGATCAACCTGGGCCGGGTGGGCAAATATGTCATTGCCCTGGTGCTGGTCGTGGTGACCTTTTTCACCAGCATCTTCCCCATCGTCTCCTTCGCCTTTGAGACCTTTCTCCCCAACCCCGGCGACTACTCCTTCCTGTACACCGGGGACACAGACAACCTGACCACCAAATGGTGGGTCACCGACGAGAATATCACCGAGAACGGCATGTACGGCCAGAAGGGCATCCTCCACAACGACACCATCTGGCGCGCCTTCAAAGGGACCATCTGGGTGTCCGTGTGCTGTTCCCTGCTGGCGGGCACCATCGGCACCATGATCGGCTACGCCGTGTCCAAAAACCGACGAAGCAAGCTGGCCAACTATGTAAACTCAGTGGCTTTTCTGCCCTACCTGATGCCCTCCATTGCCGTGGGCGTGGCCTTTTTTATCCTGTTCTCCAACCAATACATCAATCTGTTCAACACCTACACCCTGCTGATCATTGTGGGCACCATCAAGTACATCCCCTTTGCCAGCCGAAGCTCTCTGAATTCCATGCTCCAGCTGTCCGGGGAGATCGAGGAGTCTGCCATGATCCTGAACATCCCCTGGGTCAAGCGCATGACCCGCATCATCATCCCCATTCAGAAGTCCTCCATTATCAGCGGCTATCTGCTCCCCTTTATGACCTGCCTGCGGGAGCTGTCCCTGTTCATGCTGCTGTGTACCCAGGGCTTCATCCTGGCCACCACCCTGGACTACTTCGACGAGATGGGTCTGTACGCCTTCTCCAGCGGCATCAACCTGATTTTGATTGTCACCATCCTGGTGTGCAACACCCTGGTGAACAAGATCACCGGGGCCAGCCTGGACAAGGGAATAGGAGGTTAAACTATGCCTGAGATTCGATTGGAACACGTGACCAAGCGGTGGGGCAAATTTTACGCGGTGGACGACCTGAGCATGGTCATCCAGGACAACGCCTTTGTCACCCTGCTGGGCCCCTCCGGCTGCGGCAAGACCACCACCCTGCGGATGATCGCCGGACTGGAGACTCCAACCAGCGGCCGCATTACCATCGGCGACAAGGTTGTTTTTGACAGCGCCCTGGGGATTAACATTCCAGCCAGCAAGCGAAAAGTGGGCTTTTTGTTTCAGAACTATGCCCTCTGGCCCAACATGACGGTCTATGACAACATCGCCTTTGGTCTGAGCAATCTCAAGGAGCCCATGCCCAAGGTGGACTTTGAGGCAAAGAATGCCGCCCGCCTGGCGGAGATTCTGCAAAAGCCCGACGAGGTGGTGAAGGTCCTGGAGGAGTGCCGGGACAAAAACGGAAAGGTGGATGAGAAGAAGGCCTATCTGAAGCTCATTGACGCCTTCACCATCTCCCTGTTTACCGCCAAAAAACTCTTTGCCTACCATGTGGAGAGCGGCAAGGACCTGTCCGGGGAGATCACCGCCCTCCAGGCCAAGGCGGAGGGAGCCCGAAAGAGCGCCCAGGCCGGCGGCGGGGAGCTGAATGAGAACTTCGAGCTGGTGAAAAACGGCCAGGTGGTCACCGAGGTCCGGAAGATGACCAAGGAGGAGATCGACCTGACGGTGCGCCGGGTATCCCGCATCGTAAAGATTGGCATGTTTATGGACCGCTACCCGGCGGAGCTGTCCGGCGGCCAGCAGCAGCGGGTGGCCATCGCCCGCACCCTGGCCCCCGAGCCCTCGGTGCTCTTTATGGACGAACCCTTGAGCAACCTGGACGCCAAGCTGCGCCTGGAGATGCGGTATGAGCTCCAGCGCCTCCACCTGGAGACCGGTTCCACCTTCGTCTACGTCACCCACGACCAGATGGAGGCCATGACCCTGGCCACCCAGATCTGCTTGATTGACAACGGAGTGCTCCAGCAGTATGACGCCCCCCTCACCGTATACCACCAGCCCAGCAACTTGTTTGTGGCCGACTTTGTGGGCAACCCCTCCATCAACTTCGTGGAGGCCAGTGGGGAGCAGCAGGAGGACGGGTCTGTGGCCCTCACCCTCTTCCGGAACCGCCGGGCCAGATTCCGCCCGGCCCGGCCGCTGGACCTGAAGAGCTGGTTCCAGGCGCGGGACCGGGAGGCCCAGGAGCGGGCGGAGCTTCGCCGGAAGCAGGCCGCCGACAAAAACTACGTGGAGAAGGGCAACAAGGACGAGGTGTTCCGCTACCACATCGCCAAGGTGGTGGAGGAGGACGACTCTCTTCAGGAGGAGCCCGTGCTCACCAATCAGGACCTGGTGCTGGGGGTGCGGCCGGAGTTTTTGGACATCGAGGACTCCGGCAGCCTGGACGGGGAGATCTACGGCGCCATGCCTACCGGCATGGAGTCCACCATCAAGGTGCGGGTGGATGACTTCCTCCTCACCGGCGTGGTGTTCGGGAGCACCCTGTTTTCCCTGGGGGCCAAGGTGCGCCTGAACATCTCCAGCGACAATATCATGCTCTTTGACCGGCAGAGCGGCCGGTGCATCACCCAGGGCAGCCTGGAATTCCTCCAAGTGTGAGGACCGGATGGGAACCACTCAGATAAAGTCTGACCCTCCGGGCGAATGGCACAGTCCGCCTATTCTCTTCGAAACAGGATGAAATCATGAGGAAAGACCTATATCACAAATTTCGAGTTTTAGGATATTCTATGTACACTTTGTTTCTGCAATTGTATTGACAAAGAATACCCGGCGGGGCACTGCCCCGCCGGTATATTTTATAGCTCTGTCAGTTTCCTGGCGGCCTCCTGCATTTGCCGCAAATCAGTCTTGATGTAGAAATTGAGAGTCGTACTTGTGTTGACGTGGCCTAAAATCTGTTGAACACTCTGAATATCGGCCCCGTTGCCTAAAAGCAGGGTGGCGTAGCTGTGCCGCAGGTCGTGGGGAGAGAGGTCGGGCAGATCATGGGTTTTCATAAACCGCTTGACACGGCGGGTCACAGCGTTGGGGTCCCTGGCCTTGAAAATACCCCGCCTCGCCGGAAAAAATGAAGCTGTCTGCGAGGACAGCGCCGGGATTTTCCCGTTTTCGCTGGGCCTTTAACATCAGGCGCATAACAAGGTACTTTACATAATGGAAATGACCAGGACGCATGCAGCGGTCTTGGGTGTCCCCATTTTAGGCCGGTACACTCCCCAGCACGAAGCGGACGAAGTCTGTTTTTGTGCGGTCAACCTCCTGGTCCTTAGTGCGCTCCGGGTCGTATAGGTTTTTCTCGTACGCCGCTCTGGCCTCCTCCCAGTCCGCTGCCGCACGCTGAACCGCTTTTCCCGGACGTACCTTAGAGAGGTTTTCGGGAACTTTCCAGGTCATGGCACGGCAAATCTGTCTGCCGTTTTCGCCTCTGCCTATTTCCCTGCGGGGCTTCACGGTCAAGCGGGTCATTGCCCCCCAGGACGTCACCACTCCCGAGGACGAGACACGCACCCGGACATGCGTCCAGGAGGTAGATCAGCTCTGGGCTGATATGCAGGCGTAAGCGGGAAGGATCAGCCATGAACCACTGGCCTGCCTACATAGAAGTGGATCTGAACCAGGTCCGGCATAACGTGAAGGAGATCCGCCGCCGCATCGGGCCGGAGGTCACCCTGATGCTGGTGGTCAAAGTGGACGCCTATGGCCACGGGGCCCCCGCCGTGGCCCGGGCGGTCCTGGAGGCCGGGGCAGAGCAGCTGGGTGTGGCCTGTGTGGACGAGGCCGCCGCCCTGCGGGTGGCTGGGATCACCTGCCCCATCCTGATCGTGGGGCTGGCCTTTCCCAAGGCTAGTGTTGAAATTAAGCCCCCCGCGTCCGAAAATGCGATGCTGTTAACAATGAATATGGCAGCAGATCAGGCCGCCTAAATGATAACAGTTGGATAATTGTGCGCCGTACCACTGGCTATTTCTGTTTTCTGTGGTATGTTGTGTCGTTAGAAAGGAGGCGACACACATGCGAGACACTCCGGAAAATCTGTACCTTGGAAAGATCACCCCCAACGAACAAGACGTCACACCTGGCTCGGTTCTGGCAGACGCTATGGACTGTGCGGAACAGTGCGAGGAGAAGCTCACCGCCCGGCTGGAGGGGGGAGGAGAAAACCCTGCTGCTCCGGCTCCTCAATGCGGAAAATGAAATCAGCAGCACCATGGCTCTGAAGAACTTCATCCTGGGTTTCCGGCTGGGGATGAGAACCGCTATGGAGTCCCTGGACGAGGACGACGGTAGCCTGACGATGTATCGGGAGGAGAGATGAGCTCATGGGAAAGAGGCGTCCATCCGATGACGGCATGGTGCGGAAACGGGAAGACGGCCGCTGGGAGGGCCGAATCGTAGTAGGTCACGATGAAAAAGGGCTCCCCAAAACAAAAAACGTACTGGCAAAGACCAAATCAGAGTGCAGCGCAAAGCTGAATGCATTGAAGGCCAGCCTTCAGGGGCCTAGTGAACCTAAACAGAGAAAGCCGAACGCAGACATGACCTTTGGGGTCTGGCTGGACCGCTGGTATCAGAGGGAGTGCAAGCCGCACATTCGTCCCAAGACCCAGGCGGACTATGAAAACCGCATCTACCAGCACATCATCCCAGAGCTGGGTTCCATCCCTCTGGCCAAACTGACCGCGGCGGACTTTCAGCAGTTCTATAACCGACTGAAGGAAGGAGGCCGGCTCCTGCGGGTGGATCAATACGGCCCCGGCCTATCCGACCGCATGGTAAAAAGCTGTCATGTGACCTGCCGGATGGCGCTGGATCAGGCGGTGGCCCAGGGACTGATTTTGAAAAATCCGGCCCTCTCCTGCAAAGCGCCTGTCACCCGCCCCAAAGAGATGCAGGTGCTGACGGGAGAGGAGGTCCAGCGTCTGCTGATCCAGGCCAAGGAGGACGGCTGCTTCGAACTGCTCCTGCTGGAGTTGACTACCGGCCTGCGCCGGGGCGAGATCCTGGCCCTCCAGTGGGATGATCTGGATTTCCGGACTGGCCCCCTGCGAGTAGAGCGGCAGGTTCAGCGCATCCAGGGGAAGCTGGCGGTCTCCCAGCCCAAGACCCGTGCCTCCTGTCGGAGCATTCTCCTGCCCACACCTGTCTTGAAGATATTGGAACAATACCGGCAGAGCGTCACCTCCCGGTGGATGTTCCCATCCCCCAGAAAAGGGGACTCCCCGCGGGACCCCACCGCGGTGCGGAAGAAGCTGTCCGCCGTGCTGAAGCGGGCGGGCTGCCCCGCCGCCCGCTTCCACGATCTGCGGCACACCTTTGCCACCAGCGCCCTGGAGCATGGGATGGATGTAAAAACTCTATCCACGGTCATCGGCCATGTGTCCAGTACCACCACGCTGAACGTGTACGCCCATGTCACCGACGAAATGCGGCAGAAGGCGGCGGACAAAATCGACCGGGCCATCACCGGGACAGAACCGCCGCAGGGGAAGGCGCCGAAACCACCCGGCAGAACCGCCTTTCAGCCGGTCAAGGGCAAGTACCGCAAACCGGGCACCGGGTGTATCTCCCAGCTCAATGACCACCTGTGGGAGGGCCGCTACTCCCCCAAGGTCAACGGGAGGCGCATGGCCCGGAACGTCTACGCGAAAACAGAAGCCAAGTGCGAGGCGAAGCTGGCAGAGCTGATCCGGGAGATGAAGACGGAGCTCACCGCTGAGAGAGAACGGGGAAAACGGGCTGAACTGGCGGGTTGACCAAGGCGATCCGGCGTAATACACAAATGGGCCTCCGGAGGCAGAACACCTCCGGAGGCCCATGTTTTCTCTGTCTGTGGCTGAAACTGTGGTCATGCGAAAAACGCATGGCCGCTTGATTTTGAAAAGCCAGCAAAAAGTTGTGAAAAACCACCGCTTTCTCTCGAAAACAGCGGTTTTTGTGGCAAAGCACTACAATCTAGACATTTCAAATTTTCGATTTGCCATCTTGAAATATTGCCCAACGGCCCTTCTGGGCCGCGCCGCTTTTGCGGCGTACGAGCGTTTTGCCGTAGGCAAAACCTCGGCGGAGGGATGGCTCTGCCATCCCGAGCATTTCAATCACCGAAGGGCGGAGACCGCCTTCGGCGGTCGGAGCCCAAAACGAAAGGACATCCTTTCGGATGTCCTTTCGTTTTGGTGGACGATACAGGACTTGAATTAGAGCCATACCAGAATCCATGTTATTTTGAATTAAATTTGATTCAATCGCGTTTTTGAAGCAAGGAAAATTGTAATTCTGGTACAATTAAGTGTAACTACTTGAAATCGGTTAAAGGGTATTTTGAAGGGTCAAATGCTGGGCCCACACCACCTCCGCCGCCTCTGGTGATCGTCTTACTGGAGGCGACAGTTTCTATCTTGCGTGCTGTCATACCGGGACGGTGGGGGAGAGGTGGCGTTTTACCACCCCAGCCACACTGTCAAGCCCTGGGCGCTACCCCCCGCGGCTGGGGATGACCCCATAATAGGAGGATCGGAGGTTATACGCCACCAGCCGCTTGTTCGACCAACGATTGCAACGATGACCAACGATACCAACGATGTATTTTAGGGGGTCATTTTCACGTAGTTTTCAAAATAGCCCGTTTTTAGGGGGGTATCGTTGATCGTTGGTTTCGTTGGTCATCGTTGGTCATCGTTGGTCATCGTTGGTCATCGTTGGTCATCGTTGGTAAAGGCCGGGAAGATTACTCCCCGGCCCTTTTCTTGTCCCGCTCCATAGTCTCATCTATGGCCCGGTTGATGAAGCCGTTCACGGACTCGCTGTGGGCCTCTGCGTGGGCTTTAATGGTCTCTTTGTGGCCTTTGGGAACTGCAATGGAGATTCTGTCCAGGTTGGCAGCGTCCCACTTCCTAGCACTCTGCTTTTGGGCTTCTGTGTATTTTCGGGATTCCGGCATATACGTACACCCCTTCTATTGTTATTAAGTATACCACAAAGCGCAATACTTAACAAGTAGATTTATGTACAAACATCTACTTAATAAGTTGTGCAATATTCCGTCTTGATCGTCTACTTAATAAGTAGTATAATCAATAGTGTCAAGGGGGAACACCCCAGGGACAAGCGAAGGTCGGGGAACCGATATGAACGACAACGTAAGAGCTGGACAGGATAGAAGTCACACAGTGAAGGCAAGGAAGACTTAAGAGCCACCAGCCGCTTGATCCCCAATACAAAGGAGGTCAACACAATGAGCACCAACGAATTGAACACCACCGCGAAGGAGCTGCTGTCCGTCCGCTCCGTGATTGCGGAGCTGGAGGCAGAGGCCGAGGCCCTGACCGACAAGCTCAAGGCCGCTATGGTGGAGCGGGGCACTGAAACCCTCCAGGGGGACGGCTGGAAAGCCGCCTGGAAGAACGTGGTCTCCAGCCGGTTTGATTCCAAGCGGTTCAAGGCCGACCACGCCGACCTGTACAGCCAGTACAGCAAGCAGACGACCACCACCCGCTTCTGCGTGGGCGTATGAGAGGGGGTGTGAGCTATGCTGGAGTTTAACCCCGGGTGGCCGAGGGAGCTGCAAGAGGCAGAGCGGCGGCGGTATCGGGCGGCGTGCCGGGTGCGGATGCTGGAATCCCAGCTTGACCGGATCGGCCCCAACGAGTTCGACCAGCTCATGGACCAGATCGAGGCGGCCCAGACGGAAGTCTATGAAGCCGGCCTCGAAGTGATAGACCGGAAATGGCGGTACTATAACGATACCCCGGAGAAATGAGAAGAGCTCCCATATCCCAGCCGACGACCAATCAGCGGATATGAGAGCCCACACGACCCGCCGGAGCGGGAGGTTATCTTTATGATACACTCCCGCTCCTCAATTTGCAAGGAGGAATTTTGAATTGTTATTGTTGGACAATTTAAGGGCGGCCTGCTCCGCAGCGAAGGCCGGCCGGAAGGTCATGCCCGTGAAGGAGATCCCCATCGTGAAGTTTGACGCCTGGGGGTGGACGATGGAGGCGTGCCTGAGCTTCAGCAGGCCCACCAGAGAGGCCGTAATCTCGGCTTTCCACACGCTTCTTCCAGAGGCACAGGAGCTGCTCACCCACGCTCCAAAGCGCGGCGAATGGGTCCTTCCATTTGAGCAGCGCAATGAGGCCATGCTCAAAATCTTGGCCTGGTATGTGAAGTGCGTAAGGAGGCGGAATGCGGAATGATTCGTATTGAGCAGTCCTCTGAGGCCCTGGAGAAAAGCGCGAGGGCTCAGGCCCGCACCACTCTGACTAAAATGCTTTTGGCCCTCTCAGACGAGGCCCTGGAGTATGTGTGGCGGCCTATCGTCTATGCCTACTACTACACAGACCAGCGGGACCCTGACCGGCTGACAGACGACGACTCTAAGCGGCTGGGGCTGATCGGCGCGGTCGCGCATGAACCGCCGGACGTGATCGACCGTCTGAACCAAGTGAAAATAGCTTTGTGGCATGCAAAGCGGAATGCAGAGAGGGGGAAGGCCGTCATGAAGTCCAACATTGAGAAGCTCACCGACTACATCAACCAGCAGGAGGACCCGGAGCGGTTCATGGAGGCGCTGTTTGCACTGATCGGTCCCAAGAAGAAGGTGGCGGAATGAGCGAAAATGTGTTCATCGTCTACGACTGGCCAGAGGGAAGCAGCGTTTCTCTGGACCTGGAGACGAACCGGTGTACTATTCGCATTGCTGCTGGTGAGCCTGATCCCGGCGGCGTGGTTCAGCGGGCTATGGAGACCATCAGAGAGCGGGGGTGGGCCACGGTATGATTACATTCCCCACCACCACAGAAGCGTTTATCGCTTATCAGGAGGCTGGAACAGGCCGCATGCTGAAAGAACGTGAACGGGACCTTGCCTCCGTTGTTGTGGAGCTTGCCAATATATCCCTATCAGGAGGGCGTGGAGGGGGACGAGCACACCATCTCTCTGGAGGATGTGGAGACATTATACCGAGAGCGGGAACACGATGCAGCTTTCAGCAGGGCGGCCCGTATATGGGAGTACGTCTGCTGGTGGTGCGATAAGGCATATCAGGCCGGAAAGGAGACCGCCCAACATAGATAGGGAAAAGAGAAAGGGAGCTACCCACACCGGGCGGCTCCCCTTCATCGTGACCTAAGCAGACAAAGCCGGGGGAAAAACCTGAGAAGAATGGAGCGGCCACACCTTTTTAGGGCCTGCAAAATCTACGGAAAGCCTCTGACTTCGGCTCTCATTGATGATGGTCATTTCCTGTGTTCCGGAGGGGGTGTCTATTTTGGACACCCCCAATTTTACTGCTTCTTGATGCGCGCACCCCAGGGAGTGAACCATTGTACCTCCTGGGCGGCCTTCATCGTCTGCCGGGGCTGACCGGTCATAGCCAGGCTTTCAGCGTCAGCCAGCGCCTCTTTGAGTTCATCATATCGCGCCTGTGCCGCTTCCTTCTTTGCAAGAAGGTCGTCCAGGGTGTCCGGGTCCGGCATAGTCTGGAGCAACTTTTCGATTTTGTCTAACTCCTGTTTTGCCCGGCTGCATTTTATCGCTGCGTCCTGGTACTGGTGGTAATACCGGGCCATTTCAAGCCGATCTGCCATCTCCTCACCCCCTCTTGTGCGGGTTCCGGGCGGCGTAGGCGGCCTGGGACTCTTCGCAAATTCGGCCATAAGCATGAATGCTATCGTGGACTTTCCGCACAACACGGCTTTCATCAGTCTCGCTGACGGGGATGCTCAGGCAATTCTTGTTTTTCAGGTGGGGATTCCGGGCTCCATAAGCACGCTGCGCCTCATCACACTTTTTGTCAAAGTGGCGCTTTGCGGCATTTCGGCGCTTTTCCTCTTCGTTTGCGTACTCCTGTTCAATGAACTGCTCCAGCAACTGCAAGACACGCTCCAGCTTCCGGCGCTGGGCCGCCTTTGCCGGTTCCGGCTTTGCGTCCATAATGTCCAGCCGGAAAGTCTCTCCGTACACCCTCGCTCTAAAAGGTTTCATTTTCACTTGAAATCAGCCCTTTCTTATGATATAATAAATTAAAATAGTTCCTGCCTTTGCTGCCTCCGGTCGTCAGTCCTTTCTGCCGGAGGCGGTTTTTTATACCCTGAGCCCTTTTAACTCCCGGCTTCTTGACGGGTGCCGTAGGAACCGCAGCGCCTTTTGCTCCAGGGTATTAACCCCGGCCCGGGTCAGGTGAAGCTGCTGGGCCGTCTGCTCCCGGGTCAGGCCGCGGAAAAATCTCAGTACGATCACCCGCCGCTGATCGGGAGCGAGAGTGTCCAGCACCCGACGAATAGCCGCTCGCCGGTCCCGCTCCTCCACGGCGCCCATGTCATCCTCCGCCCGCTGGTCCGGTATGATGTCCTCCAGGGTGAAGGGCTCTCCCTCACGGTCAGTTAAGGGCGCGTCCAGGGATAGGCAACTCTGGAGCGGGTCAAGCCGATCCCGCTGCGTTCCCTGCGCCGTGGCCGCTGTAAACGCCGCTTTGAGCCGCAGAGTGTACCAGGTGAGGAAGGCCCCCGCTTCCTCATTCCAGCCCTCCAGCGCGTCCAGAAGGGCAAGAAATGCCTCCTGCTCCATGTCCTGCATGGTCTGCCCGCCTCCGTCATTCGTGGCCCGGAGCCATTTATAAGCTCTGCCGTTGGCGTACCGCCGCACCTGTTCCCACAACTGAAGAAGCAGGTCCCGCTCCCCCTGCTGAATCCGCCTGGCCAATTCTTCGTTGGTCATTGTTAAACCGCCCTCCCCGTGGTAGAATGTGGGTAACAGCGTCACACTCAACCACGGGGCCGTCTCCAGATTGTATCATGTGATACATTCTTGGGGCGGTTCTTTTTTTTAGGGCCTCACAAATCTCACCATACACGCTGCCTTTTTAGGGCCTCGGAAATCTCGCCATACACACACTGCCTTTTTAGGGTCTCCGAAATCTCCGGATGCTCAGGGTTCGCTCTAGCTTCACTCGGGGGTTTTCTCTCTGTTCGCTCTCTGTTCGGCCCTTCCATATTCCAGGCCTAAGCGCCCGCCCTCGAAGAATGCGTTCCGCTCCGCCTCCAATGTCTGGGCAACGGTCAGCCTGACCAGCTCGTCGTTCTGCTCGACGGTAAGGGGAAGGGCTGCTATGTAGTCGCTCAGTTCCTTTGCTGCGGCCAGAAACTCCGGCCCGCGCTCGATCTCCATCCCAATATCTTGATCGCCCCATGCGGTTTCGATAAATGCAGCTTTCATGTTTCGTTCACCTAAATTTTGAAATTCCCAGCTTCATCGGCGCCCCGGCTGGGCGGAGCTGCACGATCATAGCCCCCGGCCACTGGGGGAGTTGTTCAGTTTTTCCAGCGGCGCGCCCTGTACCTGGCTTCGGAAAGTTTTAATCGCTGTGCGCAGATCTTCGCGCTCGACCGGATAGAAGATCTCCGGGGACCAATCCGGCACATACCGGGCCATTCTGTTTTCAGCCCTGCCCCGGATGGTATTCAGGTGATGCGTGAGCTTGTACAGGACATCCCAGGTCCTCATATCCATCACGGCGTTATAGTCAGGATCGCTGTGAATATGCGCGATTAAATCACTAAGCGCCGCCAGCTCGCGGCCCATCCGCATCCACACGTGGGGGTCCTTCATTTTCTCTTTGCCGGTCATGTCGTTCACTCCTTTCGCTTCTTCAACCCGCGCCCCATGGGACAAAGGACAAGGGGGGGGAGACTATGTGGTGGGGGTGACGGAGGAGTAGGGAGGAAGTGACCCAGTTCCTTATTAGGCCTAAAAATAAGGATTTAAAGAATTTAAAGAGTCCTCTTGTATATGTTCCTCTTTATTCGTCTTTAATTTCTTATTTTTAGCCTTCATAAGAATTACCTCACTTCACTTCACTTAAAGAGCTTGTTAAACTTTAAAAAAGTCTTAAAATCCTTTAAGCCCCATCCTCTTTTCCGTGATTAGCGCCGTTTGACTGTTGCTCTGCGCCCAGCAAGCAGATTGTTCGCCGGATTGGGAGCCTATACCGTGGGACACCGTCCAAGACACGGCGTGTAATACGCACGTCCTCCCGGGCCAGCTTGCTCAGCGCGCGCCCGATCCGCACGGCATCGTTTGCCCGGTAGGATGTAAAGAAAATCTGTCTGCCAAGCTCGGAGGAGCTGAACTCGCCCCACTCCGCAGCAGGGAGCGCCGGGTCCATGGCCCGCCGTATCTCCTCCTCATAGGGCAGGCTCTCCCGGTAGTCCCGGTTCTGTGCGTCCAGCTCCTGCTTCTCCGCCCAGGACAACCGGAAGCCGCCCGGGTTCTCCTTCCACCACTGGAACACCTCCGCCCAAAGTTGCATAAACCACTCAACCGGAAAGGAGAACAGCGTGTCCAGGTCTACACGTTCAACCGGGATAATCCAGAATCTGAGGTCCCCGGTATCGTCCCGCAGAAATTGCCCCGGGTTGACCGTCGCACAAAATGACGTGCGGCGCGGTGTGTGTGTACTCTCTTTGGCATATGGCGCCCTTATCTGATCCACTCTCTGTGTAATGAACGCTTTTAGGCTGGATTGTTCTTTCTTCAAGGTTGCATCCACCTCGCCGAGTTCTGTGATCCATGCACTGGTTGCCCGGATAATATCATCCTTGTTGCGCATGTCCAGCGTCGCGCCCTCCACAAACCACTCCGGGAACACGGCCAGCCTCCGGAAGACGGAAGTCTTTCCTATCTGCTGCGCGCCCTGGAGCGTCAGGACACCTGCGCCGGGCTCTATGTGTCCCGGCGTGTTATGCGCCAGTGCCACGCATTGAACCAGCCATTTCTTGACTAGCACAGCATGAAAGTCATCGGGTTCAACGCCCATAATCCTCAACATCATTGTAAGCCGATCTGTTCCATCCCATTCTGTCCCGTGGAACATTTCCAGCACGGGGTTATACCGATTCATATCGGCGATATTTGCGAGGTAGTCGGTCACATTGTTCTTTGTCGCGTTCTTCATGCGGAGCGCCCTTAATTTGTCCAGCAGAAACACGGGGAGGGTATTGGCCGCATTTTCTACGGAATAGGCCGGTGAAAGCCCCTGGATCTCCACCCTCCTTGTGACGCTGTTAAACCGGACAGAGATCCCGAACGCCCGGAGCGCGATCCGCAGCGTATCCAGAGTAAGTGCCTCCCCTTCGCATCGACCTAGCGCGATCGCCGCCTCTTCATCAGTTTCCGGCCCCGTGCCTCGCGCTATAGTATCGAATGCTTCTCGGGCCAGCACTTCGGATACTGCCTCGTCTGTCTTGGCGAGCTTTACCATAGCGACCCAGCTTGGCAACCGTGCCGGGGGCGTTCCTGTGGCCGCTTCGTCGTCCAGGTCCCCGAAGCAGTGCAGCCGCACCAGGTCAAAGGCGTTGACCAGCCGGCCGCCGCAGGGGTCGGTAGCGTGGTGGGAGTAGAGAAACTTCCCACCGTCATAGAGCACTGCGCCGCCAGTAGTAGAGCCACCGGTATAAGTAAAGCGCCCGGGCGTGATAGTTTCTTCATAGACTCCCGGCAGGAACTTGTCCATAGCTGCTTCGATGTCATAGATGCGGCAGAACGCGCCCACAACGCCGTGTTTGGTCAGCGGGTCCCCCTGCTTGGCGGCCAGCCGCGCCGGGGTCTGTTCCCGCGGGAATCTCGGCCAGGAAGTCACGTCCCGCCAGTCTGCAAGCTGCGAGAGCAGAGCCCGGGCATCAAGAAGCGGCTTGTCCCCCACGCGGTACACCGGTTCGACATCCTGACAATGGACGGGGTAGTACATCATGCGGGATGGCTCGACGGTGGCTGGGTCAAACCATGTCATTTCCCGTTGGATTCTCTGACAGAGCCAACGGGTCACCAGTTCGCTCTCATCGGCAGTTATATCCTCCGAGTATGGGATCACGATCCGCAGCCGGGGAGTACCCGGGCTGTTCTTGGCCGTGGAGTAGATGCAGTAGCAGCACTCCAGGCCGTCCACCCTCCGGACCACGTCGTCCGTGCCTCCGGCGGGGATATTGTCCGCATCCAACACGGAGGCGCACCTGGATAGCACGGCACCAGCCTTGCGCCGTCCGCCGCGCAGTTCCCCCAGGACAAACCCTCCAACGTCTTTCAGGTCGTCCTGCTGACGTTTCGGGAGGGCTGTATAAGCCTCGTGACTGTATGGGATCGTCTGGGAGCTGCGCAGCCGCTCAAAGAACTGCTGCACATCCTGCGGCGCAGGCTGATAGACCTTGGACTTTCGGGTGGTTGTGGTGTAGACAGTCAAAGACCGGTTATATATCATGACTTACTCACCCCGGCCTCTTTCTTCACCCACTCGCGCAGGCCCTCAGTAGATACCAGCATCCGGCGGCCCACACAAACTACAGGGAAATCCGCCCGCTGCACCAGCTTATACATAGTTGGTCTGGAGAGCCCTAAGACCTTCCCGGTCTCCTCTACGGTCATTGTCAGCTTTTCCATTGCTTGCGCTCCTTTCTTTAATTCGATAGCACCAATATACACCGCAAAAGCACGAATGTCAATAAAAATAATTAAAAAGGATTAAATATGCTTGACTTTTAAATGCAAACGAATTATATTAAGTGCAAAGGAGGCGCTAAAAATGGGCATAGGAACGAATATAAAAAGGCTTCTGGCTGCTAAGAAAATGACTATAAAAGACCTTTCCAAGAAAACGGGTATACCTGTGAACACGTTGTATTCCATTACCCGGCGGGATAGTGAAAGCACAAAATCTGACTATCTGTCCCGGATATCCGCTGCACTTGGCGTTGGGGTGGATGAAATCGTGAGTATTCCGGCGGTTCAAGTTGTTACTGGCCTGGGTGTTTTATCCAATCCAGAGGCAGATATACCCGGATACTTGGCAAAACCAACTACCCCCGGCGATATTGCCGATGTCGCCGCAGAGATTTCACAAGAGAGTCGGAAACGTCTCATGGAGTACGCCCTGGAGCTTGCGGAGCTCGACCGACTTCGGGCCGCTGCGGAGGAGCATGGGCGATAGTAGAGCATAAAAATTGCCGCCCCCAGTGCTGGAACACCAGGGACGGCAATAAGGAGCAACAAACTTGCTGACTGCCTGTTGCTCCTCCATTCTACCACATACGAAGGAGGAATTTCAATGGCAAGAAAGAGCACCAGAGCGGCCCAGGGGAGCGGGACCATCCGCCAGCGGAAGGATGGACGCTGGGAAGCCCGGTACACTGTGGGCCGCGATCCTGGAACCGGGAAGCAGGTGCAGCGGTCGGTATATGGAACCACACAGCAGGAGGTTCGGAAGAAGCTGGCCCAGCTCACCGTGGAGATTGATTCAGGAATATATAAAGAGCCGTGCAAGATGAAAGTGGGGGAGTGGCTGGAAATATGGGTGGCGGACTACCTGGGCGGGGTAAAGCCTGCTACTGCTTTTCTCTACGGGGAGCAGATTCGGCTCCACATCAAGCCGGCCCTGGGTTCTGTAAAGCTGGAGGCGCTTACAACTCCAGCGATTCAGCGCTTCTATAACCAGCTTGGCATGGAGAGGGAAGGAAAGGCCGGATTAAGCCCTAAGACCGTGAAGAATATCCACGGTATCCTCCATGAAGCGCTCCAGCAGGCCTGTAAAGTGGGATACATTCGCTTTAATCCCTCTGATGCCTGCACGCTCCCCAGAGTGGAGAAAAAAGAAATTAGGCCCCTTGATGAAGAACAAATTACCACTTTCTTGAAGGCTATTGAAGGACATCGGCACGAAATACTCTATAAAGTGGCCTTGTTTACCGGTATGCGGGAAGGGGAGCTCTTAGGTCTCATGTGGGACTGCGTAGATTTTGAGAAGGGGGTCATCACCGTCAAGCGCCAGCTCCGCCGGGAGCAGAAAAAGGGAGGAACGTACTACATCACCACACCGAAGAACGATAAGCCCCGCACTATCGCCCCTGCCCCTTGGGTGATGAAGTTGCTCCGTGCTCAGAGGTTCAGACAGGCAGAACAGCGGCTCAAAGCGGGCCCACTGTGGGAGGACTCCGGGATGGTGTTTACCAATGAGACCGGCGGGTATCTCTCTTACCGGACGGTATATGATTGCTTCAAGCGCGTCGTGGCTCAGATCGGCGCACCAGCCACCCGCTTTCATGATTTACGCCACACCTTCGCCGTGGCATCCCTCCGAGCGGGGGACGACATCAAGACTGTTCAGGGCAATCTTGGGCACCACACAGCAGCATTCACCCTGGATGTCTATGGCCATGTCACGGAGCAAATGAAGGAGGACAGTGCCCAGCGCATGGAGGCATACATAGAGAGGCTTGGAAGCCTGTAAAGGGTCAATCAAAGGGTATTTTTTATTTTTAAGCGGCAAAAAAAGCCCTAGAACCGTTGAGGCTCTAGGGCTTTTAATGGTGGACGATACAGGACTTGAACCTGTGACCTCCCGCACGTCAAGGACCCCTGGAGAATTTTTCTAACTATTTTTCGTGCTTTATGGCCTTATCCGCTTTATTTCACTTGCTTTCCGTCACTCTTTAACCACAAGGTTTCCGCCTGTTCCACCGCCGTCTGTGGCTGGTTGTGTGGTCAAATCGTTGGGAGAGTATACTTTTGCGATCTGACCGTTTGCACAAATGTGGTCAGAGTGCGGTTTTCTGCGCCGCGACAGTAATCGGCCTACTTGCTTTTGGCAAGTCACCATGGAACTACTTTTGCGATGGTGTTGACAAAGAGATCATGCCTCCAATGTGTAGTATGCGCCCGCTCCCTTTCCCTGCAACGTCAACTTTTGATTCTTCACCAGCCGTTGCAGAATGCGAAATGCCTTTGCCGGAGAAACATGCAGTAATGCGATTACATCCGCCCGTTTAATTGACTTCTGTTTCCTGGCGAGCTCCAAAACCAATTCTTCATATCGAAGTTCGTCAATTCCTTTTTGCCGGATATACGCAGCTGTATTTTCTCTCCCGTAGGCTTTCGGGCTTAACATATAGTTTCTGCCACGGCCATTCCCAATCGCTTCTACTAAGCCGGACTCTACAAGCGCTTCCACGACAGCTTTGATACGGCTTTCATCTCGCTTGAGAGCCTCAGCAATCTCACGGAGCGCTGCCTGGTGCATTTGTTTCAAGGTGTTCAAAACAAGAAGCGCATAGATTGGAAGCGGGTGGCCCAAGCGCTGCTGCTCCTCTGAGATCATCCGGACAAAAGCTCTATCCGGCATACCTCTTGGGATAAAAAGACGAACACTGGTGCTGGTCGATCTGGAATAGTCAGGGAGCAGGCGTCCATATAATAATGACCCCTCATAAATTCTGTCGATGCCTCTGCCCGTTCGCTCTGCCAAACCAATTCGCTTCAGCGCATCAGCCAGGACTGGATTGCGGCCATGCGGCTCCGCGTCCAACAAATTATCCGCATTGATCCCCTCAATAAAGCCGCCAGGATTGCTGATCAGCATTCCCTCACTGTTGATTTCCACACGTACTCTGCCCAGCATAGAATAGTCACGATGGCAAAACGCATTGACTAACGCCTCTCGAAATGCCCGCTTATCAAAATCTGGGATGGAAACACGGAACAATCCCTCTTCCATTTCCTCTTCATGGTTCCATGCGGCAACATACTCTGTAATTTTTTCAAAGGCAGAGAGAATTGGGAGGAAAAACGATTCATTGACCCGAATATCGGTCCCTTCCAGCACCTGAATCGCAGTTTCTGCCGTCGGCATCAGTGCTTTCAGACGCTCCGCCTTTCCAAGCAGCAGCAATCCTGTATAGGTAGGCACAAGCTTTTTGTCCACCTGGACGACCATTTGCAGCGCTTTGTCAAGTTCTTCATTGTCCAATTCCAGGAGCGCAGGTTCCCCCCGATATTTTCGGATGATTTGACGAAGCCGCTCCCGCTCAACAGGGTCTAAATCCTGATAATCACCATCTGGAACCGGCTGCGCGGAATAGTCAAAAAGGCTCAAATCTGATAGCCGGCCGGCAATTTCATAGGGATACATCGGAACATTCTCTGGAGTTCCATCCGCTTTGAGGCGCCTTCGCTGCATTTTCCCGGAAGACGATGCGGTAATACTGGTACGGCGGGGGACAGAGATTTTTAGAATTGGCTTTTCCAGATCTAAAATTTCGCATCGGACCGGGACCGGTGGGACAGTTTTATTGGCAATAAAAGCGGCCAAACGAGTAATATCCGAATGTTCTTTATGCAATCCCGTGATCTCGCCATCATCCTCTACCCCAAGGTAAAGATCTCCTCCATCGGTATTGGCAAATGCAACCACTGCATCGATGATTTCTTGATCCGCCAACTTCTTTCGATCACTTTTGAACTCATGCGTCATATCTTCCCGAAAACCAATGTTCAATGCAATCACATCCTTTAAACGCACAATAACACACGCGTGTGTTTTTGTCAACAAAGAAAACACACGCGTGTGTTATTCGAGCGTTTTTGCGATGGTGTTAATCGTGATACGATGATATGAACTTGGCAGATAGGCCTGCAATTGTCATTGTTTCAGCGCATCCAGCAGCTCGCTGAATCCATCCATGGCCGACTGGAGGTTTTCCAGGATGTCCTCCGCCAGTTCCTCCGGGGCCGGCAGGTTGTCTAAATCAGCCAGAGCCGTGTCCTTGATCCAGAAGATATCCAGGCTGGTTTTATCCCGATTCATAGATCTGCTTTTGCGACAGTGTTAACGAAGAAAACACTCTCTGTGAATTACACAGAGGTAGCTTTTCTCTATTTGCTCATTTAGCGGTTGCGTTATAAAGCCACACAAGGAAATCGTCGTTGTACAAGCGTGTAGTTATTGTACCACTTTTATCAGCCACAGAATATTCTCCAGAGTTCGCTGATAGTAGACTGCACTTCTGGACGCATACTCCCGAAAATCCTAGGCAGAGCGGTCGATACTGAACATGGCAGTGACTCCCGGGCCGTAGCCCGCACCGGCATCCTCACTGATACTCCCCACCAGGGCCAGGTGAGGGATGTTCCGTGGCTTGGTGCGCCTGGCAATGCCGGAAATAACTTTTCCGTGGACGCTCTGACTGTCGATGCGGCCCTCTCCGGTGAACACCAGGTCGGCCCCCTCCAGCTCACCCCAGCTCAGATTTCCGGGATTCTCTGTATAGCCATCCAAAACTACGATTTTTATAAATGAACACTCCTCACCTGTCTAAGCCTTGTTTGAAAAAGGCCAACATGCCCAAGCAACGGGGTTTTTCCGCCATACTGCGCTGATTTTCCTTGCAATACATAAAGCACACTGCGTCAAATCTGCTTGTCTGGCGAAAAAATTCCCACGCCGTTGGGCATAGTTCCAATTTTCAAACAAGGTCTAATCTTTGAAATACTTTCCTTCTAAAATTCTAAAAAATTTTCGCCATTTGCCAACGAAAATCATTAGGGAAAACGACCTGACAAGCCAGCCGCTTCCCCTAATATCTTCGCAGTTTATTGCATGCTGGGTCCCATGCTCCAGGTAACCACGGCGGTCTCCGTTCCAATATTGGAAATCTGATGGGGCTCCCCCTCTTCGATGAGGAGGATATCGCCCTCGTGCAGCTCATAATACTTTCCACTGGTGGGGTTGAACACCGCCACATGGCCCCGGCTGCAATAGAAGATCTCGTGGGAATCCGGGTGCCCCGGGTCCACACCGCCGGTCTGTCCGGCCAGCAGAGTGGAGGTGCCGAAGGTGAGCTTTCCGGTCACCACATATTGGCGGCAAACCTCTGGGCCGTCCAAGAAAAACTGTGCCTGTTCTGGTCTGATCACGTTCATAGGCCGTCTCCTTTTTATCCGAAAAAGTCTTTTTCATGGTACAACAGGGGCTGCCCCTCGAAGGTCTCACCCCAGACCACCTGACCGATAAACAAGGTGTGGTCGCTGACTGTCAAAACGTCCGTCAGCCTGCACTCCAGATGGGCCAGAGCATGGACCACCATGGGGTGCCCCGCCGGACCGGGAACAGTGGCGGTGCCCGCCAGCTTGTCCCGCTCTCGACCGGAAACTCGGCCATTATTCAGAGCCGTCTCCTTCTGTTTATCGGAGAGTACGCTTACCACAAAGCCTCCTGCCTGGGGAACGAGCTGAGCGGTCAGGTGCTTAGAACTCACAGCTACTACCAAAGCGGGAAGATTGCTGGAAGCCTGACACAGCCAGGCAGCTGTCATCAGGTTGTCCTTCTCTGGGGTATGGACCCCCAGAACATACACTCCGTGGGTGATAGCGGACATAGCATTCTTGATTCCTGTGAGCGTCTGCATCCGTTTCTCCTCCTCAGCTGAAGAAATTGACCACCGCCATCTCGATGGGGCACACGGCGATAAACACACAGACCACGATGATGGCCAGAATCAATGGCCAGCCCTCTTTGAAATACGTACTCATCTTTACCTTGGTAATGCCCATAACAGTGAACATCATTACGCCGAAGGGGGGCGTCACGCCGCCCAGGGTGTCCATGAGCACCATCACAATACCCAAGTGAATCACATCCACACCCAGAGACTCGGCCACGGGGATCAGCAGGGGCGGGAGGATGACCAGAGCGGCAGCAGTATCCAGGAACATACCCATGATGAACATCATCAGCACCACGATCAGGATAAAGACGGTGGGAGAGGTAGCAACCTCCGCCAAAGCGGCGGCAGCCCGCTGGGGAATATTTTCCCAGAGCATATAACGGGAGAACAAACTGGCGGCGGAGAGAATCATCAGTACGCTGGCAGTGCTCTGAAGGGACTCCACCAGAATCTTCTTCACATGACTCAGACGCAGGCGCTTGTACACCAGGGCTCCCACCAGGGCGGAGTAGACCACGATCACCGCGGCGCACTCAGTGGCGGTGAAGAAGCCCATGCGCAGGCCGATGACGATGAAGACAGGCAGCAGCAGCGCCCACATGGACTTGCCGGTGATGCGCAGGATCTCTTTGCCGCTGAGCTTATAATTTCGGGTGGGCTCATAGCCGCGCTTCTTCGAGATAAACCAGTTCATAACCAGCAGCACTACGGTGAGCAGAATGCCTGGCACATAGCCGCCCAGGAACATATCGCCTACCGAACAGCTGGCGGCGGTGGCATAGATTACCATGGCGATTCCAGGGGGAATGATGGGGGTGATGCAGCTGGTGGTAGCGGATAGGGCAGAGGAATATCCCAGGGAGAAGCCGCGCTTGGTCATCTCCGGAACCAGCATCCGGGCGTCAAAGGCTGCGTCGGCGCAGGAGGAGCCGGACATGCCGCCCATCAAACAGGACATCAGCACGTTGGTGGCGCCCAGCCCGCCCTTCATACGTCCGGTGAGCATGTCGCAGAAATCCATCAAGGAGCTGGACACTCCGCCGTAGCTCATCACAGAGCCAGCCATAATGAAAAAGGGCACCGCCATCATGGTGAAGGAGGACCCCTGCTCCAGCAGGGCGGATACCATAGTAAACAGGTTCACGCCGTCACACATAAAGGTGAAGTAGACGAAGCTGGCGAACATCATGGCAAATGCCACCGGCACGCCCAGGAAAAATAGAACAAATACAATGAGGATCGGCCAAAGATTCATTTCCACTTCTGTTCACCTCCTGGTTGGTCCGACTCCGAGCCCGCGTCCAGGGCACTGGAGCGCCCCTCCTCTGCCTGCTGAAGCTTGGTATCTTCTACAATGTCATCCAGAGAGTCCACCTCATAGATACCCTCATAGATGGGGAGCTCATGGAAGTAGTCACGCTTAGTAATCACGTTTTTCAGTAAGAAAATGGAATGGATAGTCATAAACAAGAAGCCCAGCACCAGAGCAAAGGCGGTGAAGGACTGAGGAATCCGCAGCGTCTGGCTGTAGCGGGTCCACGCTGAGGCGCAGTAGCCGCAACTGAGGTAGAAGGTCAGGCCGCAGATAAAGACCAGCAACGCAGAGATCGCGGCGCTGATGGCAGCCTGTACCTTTTCCGGCAGCAGGCGCACAACCAGATCAATGACGCCATGGCCATAGCGCTTATACAGGGCGCTGGAGCCCACAAAAATAACATAGGCAAAGAACAAGTAGGATAGCTCGTCCAGGGCGGCGAAGCTCTTTTTGAAGAAAATTCGTCCAAATGTATTGAAGAATACACAGGCTGTCATAAGAAACAGGGCGCTTCCGGCTACCACTTCCTCAAAGTTGACAAAAATCCGTTTCAGGATGCGCATAGAAATCCCTCCCTTTTGAAAGCTGGGGCCCCGGGGCGGTTCCGTCTGTCACAGCACGCCACCAGGGCCCCTTCTTTTGGGTTTACTCACTCACCGCGGATTTCAGCCAGAGTGGCAAAAGCTTCGTCAATCAGCTCCTGGGACCAGCCGTGAACCTCATAGACCTCCATGGCGGCCTCCTTCATGGCGTCAAGGTCCACATCCCGGTTGATGGTGCAGCCGGCCTCTTCCATGGCAGCGATGCAGTCGTCCTCTTCGTCCACCACCATCTGAGTGTTGTACTCCACAAACTCGGCGGCCTCGTCCAGCAGCAGCTGCTGCAGGTCCTCGTCCAGGCTCTCAAAGACCTGGGTACTCATGACCAGGCCGTTGACAGCGTAAAAATGGTTGGTGATGTTCATGTAGGGACCTGTTGACAAAGTTCCCCCAAAACTCCAACCCTATGGTATAATTGAAATAA
>ERZ1643247.978-NODE-978-length-29786-cov-5.702028_pt1 | contig 29786 bp, 41 predicted proteins | sample MGYA00579264_ERZ1643247 | MGnify/ENA primary metagenome ERZ1643247 (study PRJEB29033, sample SAMEA4952262) | chicken gut metagenome | biome: Broiler Chicken; feature: Gastrointestinal Tract; material: Caecum | place: Ireland | collected 2018 | study: Broiler... | reverse complement strand
GTATATGTATTTGTTTTTCAGACAGGTCGCAGCCCACACGGGCTGCGTGAATTGAAATCATGGTCATCGGTGACGGTGAGGGTGGAGAAGAAGTCGCAGCCCACACGGGCTGCGTGAATTGAAATGTCTTCCGGGCGCAAGGTGTCTACAACTTCGATGAGTCGCTTCCGCCTCCGTCATCCGGGTCGCAGCCTACACGGGCTGCGTGAATTGAAATATATCGGCCACATGTGTGCAGTGAGGCAGGATAGTCGCAGCCTACACGGGCTGCGTGAATTGAAATATAAGTATCGTAAGCGGGATGTCAACATGGCGTTGTTGCAGCCTACACGGGCTACGTGAATTGAAATGCTGATGCGAGTGTTAAAGAATTAATCGCTGATCCGTCGCAGCCTACACGGGCTGCGTGAATTGAAATGACGGTCAGCCTATTCCAGACGGCAAGGTTTTAGGTCGCAGCCTACACGGGCTGCGTGAATTGAAATACAGACGATTTGGCGCGGACGGTTCAGAGAAAACTGTCGCAGCCTACACGGGCTGCGTGAATTGAAATCCTGAAGATATTCAAGAGCGGCGAACAAAAGCAGTCGCAGCCTACAAGGGCTGCGTGAATTGAAATTGGACGAGCTTCGCACCAGACATCGTAAAAAATATAGTCGCAGCCTACACGGGCTGCGTGAATTGAAATAAACATGGGGGAACCGTCCTTATATATGTGTGTAAAAGTCGCAGCCTACACGGGCTGCGTGAATTGAAATCCCTATTGAAGTTCGCGCAGTAAATATGAAAACAGTCGCAGCCTCACGGGCTGCGTGAATTGAAATATATAAAACATTGTTGTTGAGTTAAAAAGTTCAATTCACGCAGCCTACACGGGCTGCGTGAATTGAAAGAAATCCTACAATGATCGCGCGATAGTATGAGTGGTATGGTCGCAGCCTACACGGGCTGCGTGAATTGAAATACTTACGGTCTGACCGCTAATATGTCTGGCGGAAGTCGCAGCCTACACGGGCTGCGTGAATTGAAATCGAGATAACACAAAGTGGGTTGCCGCAGTATCTGTCGCAGCCTACACGGGCTGCGTGAATTGAAATTCTTCCGGTTCCTCCACCTCATAGGTCGCAGCCTACACGGGCTGCGTGAATTGAAATATTGGGTCTCATCGTGTCACACCTCCTTTCCCTTGGTCGCAGCCTACACGGGCTGCGTGAATTGAAATGTGGGTGCTACTCGCAAGGCAAAGCAGAGAGCCGTCGCAGCCTACACGGGCTGCGTGAATTGAAATAAATGGTATTAAGCCGGAGGAAGTCACTTGGCGGCGCGTCGCAGCCTACACGGGCTGCGTGAATTGAAAAGAGGATGACATCATCTATGAGACGATCCTGGAAGAGTCGCAGCCTATACGGGCTGCGTGAATTGAAATAACAGCAACGGGAACAAAGGGATTGCCTGCGACCGTCGCAGCCTATACAGGCTGCGTGAATTGAAATGATAGGGTTGAGCGTAAATAGTTGTCGCAGCCTACACGGGCTGCGTGAATTGAAAGAAAGAAAGAAATGCGAGATTGCGGCCACTAAGATGACGGACCGGCGTCGCAGCTTATAAAAGCTGCGTGAATTGAAATGTACGAAGCGAGTCGGCGGATGACCAATCGTAAGTATCGCAGCTTGCAAAAGCTGCGTGAATTGAAACATCTAGTCCGGGGACGAAGCGAGAGGAGGAAACAGGATGAAAAATTTGGACCAGAAACCATCAGCAGCCCTTATCCTGCCAGCTGATGAATTTGAAACATTATGTGTAAAAGCTTATGGGGATTCTGTGCCAGCCCTTTTTTATTGTTTAGAAGGGGTTGTAATGACGGAAGAGGACGAGTTATGTAAAAAATTGTCTGCTTATCTGGACGTAGATGTTCAATCTGTGCATATGGATGGATCGGAAAATATATGGATTCAGTATCAGGAAATTCCCCATCCTTATGACGGAATTTGGGTCTTTGTGCCGGAGAAACAGGCACTGATCTATGCTGCGGAGGGGACCGGGGATAACCTGCTTTCAGAAGACCTGGAAAATGGGTATGCAGACTATGTAGAATATCAGACCTGGCATCTGGAAGATACCTGTGAAGAGGATGATGGCGGGGAATGGATGTTACCCAAATTGCTCCGGGATCAATATCCCAGTATGGAAGCCTGTATTCCGGATCTTTTGGAATTTATCTACGACATATCCAGCCTTTCCTATCTGATCCTTCCGAAGGAGCTGGTATGATCCGCCAAAGACTTCGGTCTGTCTTCCTTGTAGTCGGTTTATTCCTGCTCTGGATATTTGGAATCCCGAGTACCTGGTCGGCAGACCATGTCCATCATTATGATCATTGCCTGTGTTCCTGCGGGAAGGTAGAGTTTCAGGACGAGGACGATGGGACTGTGATCCTGACAGATTCAGACTGGGCGTTCTTTTCCATTTCCGGAGGACAAGTAACAATTCCAAAAACAGTTCAAAGAGACGGCAAGAGTTATACAGTTGCGGGCTTGGGACCATCCCTGTTTCGGGGGCATACGGAAGTGACTTCTGTGATCTGTCCGGATACCCTGCGGTATATCGGAAAATGGTGCTTTGATGGCTGTACCAGTCTGAAGACCATCAATTTACCAGATTCCGTAGAACGGATCGAACTGGCCGCATTCCAGCTCTGTACTTCGTTAGAGTCTATCGACCTGCCCGAGTCTCTTACCTATCTGGGAAATTTCGCTTACAATCACTGTACCAGTGCGGAGAATACCCAGATCCAGATCCCGGCTTCCCTGATTCAGATCGGAGACGATTCCAAAGCGCCGGCTCATACTTTTTATGACTGTGGGAAGGATGAGGTCTTCACCCGGTTCGTGGTAGCGGATGATAATCCGGCGTATCGGAGTATAGACGGCATCCTGTATACGAAAGATGGGGAAACCCTGGTTTCCATTCCCCGGGGAAAGACCTTTTTGGAACAGGTTTATGAGCTGCCCCGGACCGTGCGATATTTGGGAGAACTGTCTTTCAGCAGGAATACAGATGCAGTGACACTGATCCTGCCGGACAGCTTGGTCATAGACGCATATCAGACAGCGGAGCAGAGAGCGGCCTTTGTGAATCGGGGAAATGACCTGTCTGTTGCCTGTTATGGATATTCGGGGATTTCTGCTTACATAGCAAAGGAAACGAATCCCTATTATCAAACGATTGACGGCCTGCTTTATGATAAGAAACTGACCCGTCTCATTGCAATCCCCATGCAGTATGATGGGGTGATCAATATCCCGGAAGGCGTCCAGTGTTGGTGTAAGGATGCTTTGTCTGTGGATGTAGACTATTTCAAAGACCAGGCTTTAAATCAGATCACGGAAATTCGAATTCCCGCAAGTCTGACGGTGATCGAAGACCGGCAGATTGAAGCGGTCAACAAGTTGGTAGATATATATGAAACTGAGGTCAAAGTAGGGTCTGGGAACGAACGGTTACGGATTGATGAAAGCGGTCATTTAGTTCGGAATTGATCAACTGGCAAATTCGCTGACAAAATAGGCCATTCCCTACATGAGGAATGTGCACTAAAAAGGACAAGGATGAGACAGAGGATGAGAATTTATGATAGAATAATCATAATAGTAAAAGAAGGAGGTCATGTACAATGGCAATGACAACAAAGTTTGCGCTTTTTAACTTGAATGAAGGCGGGTTTGTGAAAGAGGACGGGACCTGTGCAAAAGAAGACAAACTGGATCTGTTAAGCGGTGCAATTTTTACAGAGGAAACTGCGAAAGAGCGAGGTATCACTCTGAAGGAAGAGGACTATCTGGTCATCCCCATGTCGAGAGTGACTTATGACGGCCTGCCGGATACCGACATTATGAAGGATACTGCGAAAGAGGTTCCTTTCAATGATGTAGATCCGGAAGCAAAGAACGCTGCATTGGAAAACGATTTTATCATTCTCCATCCGGAAGGTTTCTACGATGAGAAGAAGGTATTTGCAGGAAAACCAGAGGAATACTCCCATGCAGCAATTCGAGGCTATGATTTAGATTATGCAAATCTGTATACCATGGATGATCTGAAACGGACTGGACAGGAATGGCTGATCGAAGAACCGGATGTTGTGATACCGGTATCCGAAGCACAGCAGGAAAAATTAAAACAGTTTCCGGAATTTACAGAGGAAAATGGATTTTTTATGAAACCTGTAGGCGGTTATCAAAATGTCGGAAAGGAAAAGGAAGGACTGCCTGAGCTTGGAGATGCGTTAGCGGATCTGGAGACAGAAACAAAAGGCTTGGAATTGCCCTGGGATGTTTAAAAATAATCCCAGTTTCTGAAACATTTTTTCGGGAACTGGGATAAAAAACCTGTTCTTTTCTCATAAAAGACGATATAATAAATAAAATAAAAGCTGATATACAGCAATGGAAGAAACAAAGAAAAGGAACGAAAGGAAAGGGACAGATACTATGAAAAAGACAAGACGAATCATCGCGGTATTATTTTCACTGGCAATGCTGTTGACAACGAATTCAACCGTTTTTGCAGCAACAATTTCAGGTCCGGATAGTGACAGTTATTCAGGCCATAGTTATGAGATCTATCAACTTTTTACAGGAGATTATGGGAATGGAGCATTAACCAATCTAAAATGGGGACAGAATAACACGGAATATCAGACTGAACAGGTGACAAAACAGGTTTGTAACCAATGTGGAGCCCAGTTTGATACAGCAGATGATGCTTTGCATCATATAATGAGTTCTGAAGGTTGTGAAAATTATTCCAGTAGAGTTATAGAGGAACCTGCTGCTGTTCCGTCCACTGTCACAGATGCTTTATCTGCTGTAATTTCTTCCAGTGAGAAAGAGAAACTGGAAATGATCAGACCTTATGCTGATTTGGATTCGGAACCATATGGAACGGTTCGTGCCGGGGAGCAGCTGAAAGATGTCCCAAGCGGTTACTATCTGATCAAAGATACAGACAATAACTATGATAATGAGAATGACAGTTACACGCAATATATTGTCGCTGTTGTAGGTGAAGATCTGACAATTACTCCAAAAGCGGATGTACCGACTTTTGAGAAAAAATTGAAAGATATGGATGATACAGCAAATGCAGCAACGGATTGGCAGGATTCCGCAGATTCAGACAAAGGCGATACCATCTCCTTCCAGTTAAAAGGCACTGTAGCTGATAATTATGACGATTATGATACATATAAATTCATCATTCATGATCAGGAATCCACTGGATTAACGTTAGATCCGGAGTCTATTGTTGTAAAGATAGATGGTAATATGATCAATCCTGGGGAAAAAGCTCACACTTATGATTATATTTGCTCGAACTGTGGCGCTGAATTTTATACCGTTAATGATATAACAGCTCATTTGAAAGAAAATGTAAAAGAAGGCTGCTACGGTTATTCAAACAGCCCATGTAAACATACATCTTACGAACTTGTGACAGAAGATCTGACAGATGACTGTACTTTTGAAGTCCGTTTTTCCGACTTGAAAAGTGTTGGATCTGCTCATGCAGGATCTGAGATCACGGTAGAATATAATGCGACCTTAAACGAACAGGCTGTGATCGGAAAGGAAGGAAATGTAAGTAGGGCGAAACTTGAATTTTCAAACAATCCGAATGAGGGACAGGATAATACGGGAGAAACCCCATGGGATACTGTCAAAGTTTTTACTTATAAAACGGTTGTGAATACGGTCGATTCGGAAGGTAAAGCCCTTGCAGGAGCTGCTTTTAAAGTGGAGAAAAATGTAAACGGGACATGGACTAAAATAAAAGAGTTTGCAGCAGATACCTCAACAACATCTTTCTCCTTTGATGGATTGGATGATGGAACTTACCGATTGACAGAAACCAAAGTACCGGATGGGTGTGATCCGATCGATCCGATTGAATTTACAATCACGGCAGAACATAGCGTCATTGCGGATGACCCGGTATTAACAGCATTAAACGGGAATGTGACAGGGGATGCGGTTGTTTTTGCGGCAAACCTGGATACCGGTTCCTTAACAACAAATATCATAAACCGGACAGAAGCCGATTTACCGGAAATCGAACTGCCTGAAACAGGCGGGATTGGAACGTATATCTTTTATGCCGTTGGAGCAATCACGATGGCAGGGGCAGTTGTTATTTTCATTGTAAGAAAACGTGCTGGGAAATAATCATAGCTTTTCAGGTTCCAGCTCTTAAAAATTCATTTTTTTGAGGGCTGGGACAAAGTTGCGGATGCTGTGCCGCATAGAAGGGGGACAAACGGGTGAAGAAAAGACTGCCCACACTGATACTGGCGATTATTTTTTTATTGGGGGCTGGTATCTTCACATATCCTGTTATTTCCGAATATTGGAATCATCTTCATCAGAGTGAGGCCGTAGCCGCATATCAGGAGACAGTCGATGAAATAACAGACGAAGAGAATAAACAGGTGTGGAAAGATGTGAAAGCATATAATGAAACAATCCAGGAGAACACCTTTATCTATGATACATCCTCACAGGAAGAAAAAAATTTAAGAGGGACAGAATATTGGTCCGTGCTTAATGTAAATGATAACGGGATTATGGGATATCTCTATATTCCAAAAGCGGATATTACGTTACCGATCTATCATGGAACATCAGAATCCGTCCTTCAGATTGGGGCGGGTCATATGTATGGGACAAGTCTTCCCATTGGTGGAAAAGGGACCCATTGCGTGATCGCAGGACATCGGGGGCTGCCCAGTGCCAAGCTGTTTACGGATATTGACCAGCTGGAAAAAGGGGATGTTTTCTATCTGTATGTTCTTGATCAGATCCTGACTTATGAAGTAGACCAGATTTCAGATATGATTAAGAAAGATGATACCGAAAGATTGACTCAGTTGATGCAGCAGGTTGATGGGAAAGATTATGTGACACTTTTTACGTGCACTCCGTATGGGATCAATAGCCATCGGCTTCTTATTCGGGGACATCGAATTGAAACGTCAGAAGCGAAACTGCTTTTCGGCCAAACCTCAGTAGAATTTATACCCATTATCCCGTTTATGGTTACAATATTGGTATTACTGCTTATCCTGATAAGAATATCAGCTAAAATACCAGGAAAAAGAAGGGAATAAGGATGAAAACACATCAAATTTGGAGAAATATTACAATATTCCTGATCACTTTACTGCTTTTATTTTGTTCTGTTATCCCAGTGTCCGCAGCGGAAAAGAAACCTGTTTTAACTGTTTGTTTCAGTGAAGAAGGAATCGGTTTTTCCCAAGTGGGATTCAGGCTCTATCATATTGCAGAACGGTCAGATACAGGACAATTCATATTGACGGAAGATTTTGCGAGATATCCTGTTATATTAGACGGTTTAGACAGTTCGGAGAAAAGAGCATTGGCTCAGACACTGGAAGCGTATATCAGTAGGGATGATATAATGCCGGAAGAGGAATGCCAGACAGATGAGGCTGGAAAAGTCCAGTTCCATTTGAAGACAGATGGTCTTTATCTTGTAGTTGGTGACCAGTGTGTAAGAAATGGGGAAATTTATACACCTGAATCATTTCTTGTTTCTTTCTCTGAGGAAGACAACTATGATATCATTTCTTATTGTAAGTTTGATAAGAAACCGATTTCATCGGAAACAGGCAAAGAAACACAGACAGTTCGTAAGATATGGGATGATGCCGGGCATGGGGAAATACGGCCGGGAGAGATCGAAGTCCAATTGTTAAAAGATGAAACCATATATGATACAGTAACTTTAAATGAGGAGAATGACTGGGAGTATAAATGGGAAGGTCTGGATACGAATTCCAAATGGCAGGTGACAGAAAATTCTATACCGGAAGATTATACTGTTTCGATAGAAAAGGACGAATCCACTTCTGTAATAACCAATACATATAGATCGGCACAATCAGGAGGAACAGAAACAGGAGGATCTGGAATATCCGAAAATCCAGGAACAGTAGAAGGACTTGACCCATCCAATGAACCACCATCTTTGGAAAATTTAGATATACCGAAAACAGATCAGGAAGAACAGGTCATATCGGAAGGTTCAAAAATTTCCGATACAAACGGGATAAAAAATGGGGAAGAAACGGTCATATCTGAACAGGAAAATGTAAAACTGGGCGACGAACAGCTCCCCCAGACCGGAATGCTCTGGTGGCCGGTACCAGTGCTGGCTTTTACTGGTCTTCTTCTTTTCCTGGTTGGATGGAGGAAATATCGTGAAAGGACATAGAAAACAGTCAGGATTCTGGATGGTAAGAGGAGGGCTGCTGCTGGTTGCAGCAGCTCTTTTTCTGACAGGTTGGAATTTATGGGATGAATATCGGGCGGATCGGAAAGCGGGACAGATCCTGGAACAGGTAAAAGATCAGATGCCCGCAAAAGAGGGAGAGTCAATGGATCAGCCATCTTCCAAGTTTATAGAAGAAGAGGGAACCGAAATGCCGACGGTGATGATTGGAAATGATTCCTATATTGGTATACTGGATATTCCGTCTCTGAACATTACACTTCCGGTTATGGAAGAATGGAGCTATCCAAAGTTAAGGACAGCACCCTGCCGATATACTGGATCTGTTTATACAAATGCTCTGGTCATTGCTGCGCATAATTATCGAAATCATTTTGGAAGGCTGGGAACACTGACTGTTGGGGAGCCGATAACCTTTACAGATATGAATGGCAATGTATTTCAGTATACGGTAGCGAAAGTCGAGAACATAAAACCGACAGCGGTCGAAGAATTAACAGACAGCGATTGGCCACTGACCTTATTTACTTGTACCATCAGCGGGCAGAGCAGAGTAGTCGTCCGATGCGCATAAAGATATAACTACAAATGGAGGCATTGGAATTATCTGAAATATGGAAAGAGAATTTAAAAGAACGGTAAGAAAACATAAGATATACCAAAACTGGGTCTTTCACTTTTTATTCCTCATATTGTCAGCTCTTCTTTTCATAGGCTGTTTTGGCATTAAGATTTTAACCGGGGAAGAATGGGATGTCGAGAAAGAAAAGCCGGAAGTCATATGGTATGTAGACTATGAGACAGATTTCTCCGCAAAAGAGGCAGATCCGGACGGCGGCGTTATCCAGTGGAAACCCGGTTATTTTATTGCCCATGACTGGTCGGAAAATGGCCGGCGGATCAGGGATAAGATTCCCTATGTTGTGGTAGACAGGATCCTATACCATTATGTATCATCGAAGGTCTGTCCAAAGACAACAGAATGGGAAGATCTGGAATCGTTTGTGGCAGCAAAGGAAGGAATTGGATTTCAGACTTGTTACGGGGATCAGTTGCTGGTGACACATTATGAACCGGAAAACGCACTTTGAATTATCAAAGTGCGTTTTCCTATATTAAGTATCCAGAGAAGAAAAGAAACAATGGGTCAAAGTGACTTCATCCTGTTTTACTCTGTAAAAAAGAATAAAAGCGTTGAAGTTTGACAAAGAGTTTGACTTAGACAATCTGCAAAACGAAAGTACATATGACTGAGAATGACAGAAAAATCTTCGATTGCTTTCGGGTTTTTCTTTCCAATCCCTAATTTTAGGGTTTTATTGTTCCATTTGTTCTCCCCTATCCTGAACGGCGCCAGTCACATCTGCGAGAGATTCCTTGAACCGTTCACCGGCGTCCAGGAACTTCTGGTGGGTTCGTTCCAGGGTAGCTTTCTCATAGCTCCGCTTTTTCTCAAAGGTCAGGGTCTTATCCACCCGGCACCGGACGAAATCCCGGACAGCCTTCTTCCTTTCATCGGTAGCCTCCACAAACCGCAAGTTCCCGTAGGTTTCCCCTTCCGGAAGGAAGGGCTTGATGTCCTTTCGCACCACAGACTGCATGGTATCCAGCACATGGCTGACCGCATAGCCGGTCCCGTCTAAGAGCTGGTTGTCGATAGCCTGCAAGGTATCCTCATACTGGTTCCGATATTCCTGATGGAGATAATCATAGATATTCCCTTTGAGGGCCATATAACCGGTGGGATCTTTTAATGGCTTCGCATGGAGTTTTTCCGACATCCGGTTGAACAGTTCCACGCCGTCCTTCGCCGAACAGACATGGGGAGCGTCGATTCCAGTCAAGTCCTTTACTTTTTCATTGTCCACATGGGCAAGCCAGGAACCATCCCGGTGTTCCAGCTGAATGGTTCCTTTTAACTCTCCTCTTACCTGCTGGTCATGCTGCTTCTTCGTGTTATCCCGGAGCAGCACATGTTCCTGGTATGCTGCCTGTTCCGCTTCCGTAAAGGCTACTTCCGTTGCATAGGTCTCTCCCATTTCCTGGGCAAGGGACAGGTCCAGTCCGGGAGCAGAGATGGTCATCCCGTCAGGCTCAAATTTCATCGTCCCGTCGATCAGGTTGAACTGGCAGTGTTTCTGCCCTTCCGGATCCTGGAGATATCCGGTACCATCCCCGGATACCTTCCAGTTCCAGCCGTCAATGACCGGAACCTCTGCTTCCGTCCAGAAATCATCAAATTCCGCATCCGTCAGGAACAGAAGCCTTCCATCTTTGTAAGTTTCCATAGCCTACACCCCCATTCCTTCCTCCTGGGCAGCTTCCTCGCCCAAGTTCTGGATTGCCTTTTCAAAGGATTTCGCACTGGCATAGGACAGCTTCATGGTCGTGGTCTCCTTGTTGTTGATCACACCATAGCCGAACTTTTCGCCCGGTTCCTGATGTTTTGCTACCGCATCCACAAACTTGTCCACCGCCTGTTCCGGCAGAAGCCCTTCCGTGACGCTTTTCAGGATCTGTCGGCTCTGCTCCACCGAGTACCGGCCGTCCATGACCTGCTTCATCTGCTTGATCCCGCCGTCGATGATAGGCAGCTTATCCGCATTCTTCTTCATCTGTAAGGTGGACTGTGTCATGGAATGGGTCACATCCATGGCCGGGCGGAGGATATCATAATTTCCTTCTCCCAGGTTGGAGATCAGTTTGTTGGTGGTGGCCCCGGCAAGGCCCGTCCATTCCGATTTGGCGATGAGGGCTTTGGCGATGGCCCGGTTCTCATCCGAAGTATAGCCGCGATCCAGGTATCGCTCGATATCCGCCCGTTTTCCTTTTAAGCCATCATCGGCCATTCGGCAGAGAGTATCCTTTGCTGTCTGAAGGTTTTCAAAGGAAATGGCATAGGCACCGTAGCTCTTCGGGGAGTCCAGCATCTGCCGAGTCTTCTCTTCCACGATCCTTGCCAGCTGTTCATTGGATTTTCCATCTGCAAAGGTGATATCGGAAAGGTCGATCCCGTTCACATTGGCCAGGGCCCGGAAGTAACTGGAGTTCGTGGCGAGATTGACTTCTCCATAATGGTTCAGGTTTTCCGTCGGGCAACTCCGTTTAAAGAATGCATCCTTCCGTTCCGGTGAGAGATGAAGGTTTTTATAAGCGTTCTCTCCCATGGTGTCCCCGTCATGGTCACGGTCCTGCATGGGGCAGGTCAGTGGATTCATGTGAATCACATTGGGAGCGCCGCCGCCCACATTGTAAACGGAGAGGGCATTTCCGGATTTGATGGCCGGATCCCGGTGAACAATAAGCCGGTCATCATCCACCGTAGAGCGGACCTCATCTAATCCAAGACTTGGATCCGGGACGATGACCGTGGTCTTAGCCCCTTCCGTAAAGGTCATGGTGTCAATATTTTTCAGGATGTTATCCTTTACGGTAAGAGCCCCGTAATCCACATCGGAGAACCGTTTGTAAGCGTTCTGGATCCCTTCCGTATTCCCTCTGGAGATCTGGGTAAACAGATCCATGTAACGGTAGGGAATGGTGCCTCCTTCCGGGATCCGGATGGGGAGTACGTTATGTCCCTGGCTGTCCACGATGTTCCCGTCGTAGAATCGGCTCTTTACACCGGCCTCTCCCAGGTCGATGTTGATTTTTCCGTCTACCATCTGGTTCATCAGGCTCATACGGATGGCCGCCGGCGTCACATGATGGAACTCATCCATGGAAACCGTCACCGGGGCGTCCACGTAGAGGTTTACATTTCCCGGCTTGATCATGGTATTGTCATCCTTGAACGAAACACCAAGACGTTCGAACGTGCTGGCCGCCTCGTCTACGTGCTGATCATGGACCTCTTTGGAGATCAGCCCTTCCTTATACAGATCCCCCACTTTGGAGGAGAGGGCATACCGGAACAGGGTAGAATACCGCCGACCATCTCCTTCAATGGCGTAGTCCTTGCTCTTATGTTCCGCCGTCTGAGGAAGACGCATGTACATCAGCTGCATCTGCCCGTCTTTGACCACGGAACCATCCGGCAGAGTCACGTCTGCCCGTTCCCCGTCCAGCCCTTCATGGATGATCCCCATGTTCAAACGGGAGGCCAGGGAGGAAGGGGACGTGATGATATCCACATTGGGATTGGCTTTGGCAAACTCCACGGCGTGTTCCAGGTGCCGCTCCTTGATCTCGGCGTCAGACAGCTGGTCCAGGATGACAGAGATGGTGGATTTGTTCCCGTGGAAATCTTCCATCTTATCTCCCACTTTGACTGTGCCGTTTAAGTCATTGGTCAGGACAATGGCGTCTTCCATGTTCCAAAGGCCGAATTCCCCGATGAACACGTTCTGTTTCTGGACATTCAGGGAGGTCAGGAAAGCGTTGAAACTCATCTGGTTCCGGTTGAAGTTATCCCGGTTTACATGGTACTGATCCATCAGTTCCCCAACCGGAGAGAACCGGCTTTCCCCTTTCGTAATGGAGCCGTCCTCATTGATCACCGCATCTTTCGTCAGATAGAAGATCATGCCTAAGTTCCGGCCATTGGACGTACCGTAAGGATCGATGATCCCGGTGGCATGGGCATCCAGCATGGTGAGCGCCACCGCACCCAGCTCGTCGGCGGAACCGTTGTATTCTGCCAGCAGGGAGTTGGACTCATGGTACTGAGAACTTAAGACCACTTTTCGTTTCAATGTTTCCAGGATCTCATCCCCATATGGATGCTGATCGAAATCCGGCAGATTTCTCGTCACGTCCAGGATGGTCTTGAATTTCACATCCCCCCGTCCGGTCAGGGCATACTGGAGACGGACGCCGTTTAGCGCCTGCTCTACCGGATCCACTACACGGAGCCGTTCCACCCGGTCCCCGGCCCCTTCCGCAAAGTAACCGATGTGATAGGGAAGGTATGCTACGTTCCCGTTATGGAACACGCCTTTCTCATCCACATCCGGCAGGTTGGTAATATTCCGGGTATAACCGTTTTCCTGCAAGGTCAAAACACCTTTCTCCCGGTCATACTGTCCTTCCTCATGCCCCAAAGCCCCTACCAGGCGTCCGATAAAGGTCTCATCGTTGGCCGTCACCAGCTCGTAGTTATATTCCGGCGTCTCCGGAGGCATGGTGTACATATACATCCGGGACATGATCTCTTTCTTATATTCCGAATCATAGATCAGGAAGTGGGGGATATCCTTTTCCGGAACTCCGTTGGCGGAAAGCTCCGTCATGATGTCGGACACATCGATGGGCAGGTTCTGCATGACGCCGCCCAGTTCCTGAAACAGGTTATTGTAAGTGATCCCGGCACGGGAGAGATCCTCATAAGCGGTTCTCTGAACGTCCGCCAGATTGACGTCAGAAGGGATCTGGTTCCGGCTCCGGCGCACCTGGCGCCCCATGGACCGGCGTCCCACCGGCTCATCCAGAGCCAGCATGACTTCCCCGTAGCTTCCGGTCAAGTGTTCCAGGGCGTCGATCCCATCCAGCATGGACTGGGGCAGGACGGAATATTCCTGTCCGTTCACATAGACGTTTCGGACATGATGGAAATCGGTCCCATCCATATTGATGGTCCCGTAGGACGTGTTGATGGATAACGTCTGGCTGGTCCGGTTATACCGGATATTTAAGTCTGGACGGAGCAGGACAGTAGCCAAACGGTCCTGCTCCTCTTCCGATAATTCCTGTAATGCCGGCCGCAGGTCATTCCCTGCAAGGCCCAACAGATTTGTGATTCGCTGAACTGCACTCATTGCTCCTGTTCCCCTTTCCACTTTTCTACTTCTTTCTGAAACTGTTTCACCGCCCCATCATAGGGAGGCAGGATCTTTAACACGCTTTCATAATCCGTCGTGCCGAAGATCCGTAAGCTGATCTCTTCCATATCAAATACCTCGTTTCTTTTTGACACTCCCCATAGCGAAAGCAAGGGGATTCTTGCTTCTACCGTTACTGTATGATCAAAACCATATGGATTTGTAACTCCGCTGTTAAATCTGCCAGGTCTTCCTCAGAAAAGAGAAAATCTTTTACGTCATAAGACAAAAGGAAAGACCATGGTCTGATCGATCTGCCCGTAAAACGTATGATAATCAGAGAGTGAGAAGTTCCGCTTCCTGGGAAAGCCCGGATAAGTCTTCCTCAGAAAGGGAAAGATCCATCTGGTCCTGGTACGTTACCTGAACCGGATGTTCCCGGCTGAGTCGCCCTAACAGGGCGAACGCATTCATAGGCTGGTTCCGGGAACCGCAGGGCTCTCCATTGACGGAAAACTCATAGCTTCCGGATTCCGAATGGACCACAGAAACCGTATTTCCCGTTTCCTGGAACGAAGGCTTTGGATCCGATGACCGATAGACTCCTTCGTAAGGCGTCCGGTTATGGGCATAGGCATGGATCGTAAGGGGCTGTGTCTGGGAAAGTTCCTCTAAGTATTCAAACACCCGCCCGGGAGAAAGTTCTCCTTCCTGAGGCTGCCCGTTAAGCCAGAGACGATAGCTTGCATCCATAGCAAAGGCTTCGGACGGTTCGATCCCTACCCGGAGAGTTTCTAAAGCCTCCTGTTCCTGATCTCTTGCCTGTCCCCGTTCCAGATAGGAGAGGACATCCTGGATCACGCTCAGTTTCGCTTCATAGAGTTCTACCGGACTGACAGCAGGCTGCTCCATTTCCGGAAGGTTCAGCATTTTATCATAAGCAGCTTTCAGATCTTCCCGCATTTCTTTTAACTGGGCAAAGGGTCCGATGGTATCATAGATCTCCTCCAGGGTGCGCATCTGGGCTTCTACCTTATTAATAGGACTGTGCATCGGCTCATTCCCAAAAGTTGTTTCCTGGAGGCGGTCCCAGATCTCCTGGTGCTGTTTCTCCATCAGTTTCATCAGGTCATGGCGTTCTTTCCAGGCTTTCGATGTTTCTTTTGATACTAGCATATCCTGTATTCCTTTCCTTACTGATTTTCCATATTGTCCATGAGCGACGCTTCCTTTGCTGCCTGTGTCAGTTCATTCACGGAATGATCGAACTGGAACTGGAACGAATTGCTCTGTACATATTGTATCAGGTCTTCCCGGCTTGCGCCATAGGCTCTGTCTAACCCATGTTTCTCGATCTCTTCCTGGAGATGGTTCATGAGCACCATACTCCGGGCGAAGGCCGTTTCCAGCACCTTCCGGGAGAAGGAGAGTTCATCGGAGGGCAGGTTCATCTGCACCTGGCTTAAGTCCGGGACTTTCACATCCTCCTCGGCGAGCATCTGGTTGCTGGTCTTTAAGGCAACCGAAGATAAGGGCATGGTTTCCTTTACATTATAGATCCGTTTCTGGGTTTCCAAAAAATTAACATAGGAAGGATCCAGGTCATCAAAGGAAGTTTCCACCTGCCCATTTTCCGCATAGGTGTAGAGCATCCGGTTGGGATAGTCCACGATCCCGGAGAGCTCCACTTCCCGATTGTAGATGGGATGGATCCCAAGCATGGCATAGTTTAAACGGTTCTGCGCCCGGTCCAGGTCGGAAAACAGTTCCTCTTCCGGAACCTGTTCACTTAACGCATAGATCGCATCCCGGAATTCTTCCCCTTCCTGGGTCAGGCCTTCGTAAAGTTCCCGATATTCGTTTACCTTCAACATAGTCCACTCATCCTTTCTTTCTTCTGAACCTATTCTATCATATCCAAAACTTCCTGTCAGAAGCCTGTCCACACCCTATTGCAAAAGTTTATCAGATGTGATAGACTTTGATCAGACCAAATGAAGGAGAGAATTTGCATGAAATCAATACGCTTTCTGGCAACCCTGCCAAGCCAGACAGCTCACAACCTGCGGGCTTTTGCAAAGCAGCAGGAGGTAGACCTGTCGGTGATCGTCCAGCAGGCTGTCACAAAGATGTGTGACCAGCACCCGTCAGAGGACGATATCTATTATGTAAGAGGAGACACGGAAGGTGTCCAGGTCTCTGTCTCGGATACCACCTATCAGTTATTGGAACTTTGGAAGAAACAGACCGGTTTGAGCAAATCCAAACTGGTTGCATACGCATTACAGCAAACCATAGAAAAGGAAGGAATTTAGAAATGGGAAAAATTATCAAAGTAGGATTAGACATTGGAAACAGCAGTGTAAAAGGTTCCATCTTAAGTGAACAGAACGGGCTCTTAAAAGAGATCCTGATCCCAAGCTGCGTGAACCCCATCAGTGACGCAAGGAAACTGACCTTTCCGGACCGCTCCACAAGGTATGTCCGGGTACTGGATTCCCCGCTGGCACATTATGATGACATCGTGGCCATTGGGAACCGGGCCATGGACATTCCCAACTACCAGGAATATGATGTGGTCAGCACATCCTATAAAACGGATCATGAAATCACCACATCCCAGCTCTTCGGCATCATCGCAGAAGCAGCAGGAAATGAGACGGAGATCACGGTGCTTCTGGCAGTCTCTGTTCCGATTGTGGAAGCAAAGACCTACCATCTGATCGAACAGTATAAGGATAAGCTGAAAGGGACTCATAAAATTCATGTGTTCACAGAGAAAGGGGATTATGACCTGAAAGTGACGATTCCGATTGTCCAGGTCTTAAATGAAGGACAGGCCGGATTTTTAGGGCTTTTGGATACTGTGGATCTCACGTTCCAGATGACCATGAACAACCTGTACCGTGTCCTGGGTGAGAAAGAGAATATGATCCCCACTCTGGAGGATTTCCTTGTGGTAGATATCGGAGAGAAGACCACAGACCTGGCAGAGTTCCGTGGAAAGAAATTTAATGCCGACTATTCCTATTCGGTAACGAAAGGCTATGGCACCATCCTGGAACTGTCCATGGACAGTGCGGAAAGGGAAGGGCTTACCATTGAGTCCCGGAAGCAGCTCCAGAAGCTCATGTCTACGGATAATCCGAGACGGAAGAACCAGAAAGACCTGTGGAGCCGGTTCGTCAATGTAGAGCGTCAGAACTATGTGGAAGAGGTTGCCAATACGATCTTGAAAACTTACGGACGCCAGAGTTATCTGGATGCCATCATCTTTTTAGGCGGCGGCTTTTCTGCCCTGACCGGATATTCCTTATCCGAGACCGGACAGATCACAATGACAGATTCCAGCCTCTTCGACCAGACGAAGAAACTCATGGAGAAAAACCACAAAACTGCGGGCCTCATGTTCGGCGTACCGATCCCTTATGCACAGTCCATCAACAGCAGGGGACTGATGCAGGTGTTATCCAACTTAAGCTATCGACACAAATAAACACCGCCCTCTCTGCGCCTGTGCCTACGCACAGGCGCATTTTTCTTGGGGGCCTTGCCCCCAAAACCCCCACACATCTATGAAATCGCAGTAAACGGCGATAGATTGGAATATGACAAATAGAAGAACGAGATATTGAAAAATCTGATATAGTAGAAAGAAGGGGACTTGGTCAAATGACGATCGGTGAGAAGTTAAATGAACGGATGCAGTTACCGGGTATGGATGTTCCGGCTCTGTCAGAGGCATCTTTTGTAGAGGAAGATGGGATCCGGAACTTTTTAGAAAACAGATGTTTTTATGAGAGGATCGATCCTTTCGAACAGGATCTGCTCTGTAGTGCTCTTTCCTGTGATCCTTCCTATTTTACAGATGACAGGGTAAGGGAGAACGACCTGGTGATTTCAACAATGCATAGAAAAGATTCTGTGGGGTCAAGACAGGTCAAAGCCGCCTTACAGGTTTTTCTTACTTGTTTTGAGTTTGTGGCTGCGGCAGCCGCAGAATAGAAAGGAGACTGTATCATGGAAAAGATCACACGATTCCGGGCGATCCCGAAATTTTCATCCCGTTGTCGGTGGCAGGCCGATATGGCGCCGGATTATCTGCTGTCCTGGATCAAGGAAGAGCAGGAAGAAATGGGCTTAAACCTGGAACCCGATTTCCAGAGAGGTCATGTCTGGACAAGGAAACAGCAGATCGACTATATCACCTACTGTCTCCGGGGCGGAACATCCGGGCGGGATATCTATTTCAACTGTGCTTACTGGGACGAAGGGAAACCCGTTCCCGGCAAGGAATATGTCTGTATCGACGGTTTGCAAAGGATCACGGCGTGGGACAAATTCCTGCATGATCAGTTTCCGGTCTTTGGAAGCTACCGCAGCGAATTTACCGACCGGTTTCCGGTAAGTGTGTCGTTAAAGGTCCATGTCAATGACTTGCAGACCCGGGAAGAGGTATTAAGGTGGTATTTAGGAATGAACAGCGGCGGAACAGACCATGACCCAAAAGAGATCGAGCGGGTGACGGCGCTGCTCAAAGCGGAGGAAATGCAGAGATGATCAAGATCATTACAAGGTCAAAGCCGGTAGACTGGTTCTGCATTAATGACGATATCATTGAGGCAAATGATGTCTTTGCCCTGATCAACCAGTTCATGGAAACAGACGAGGTCAGGGATTATGAGATGGGCCTTACTGATTTCGCAGAACTGCTCTGCCGGAAAGGTTATCTGACGAAACGGAAGAATCAGGCTTATAATACGGTCTATGAGATGGCAGACCGGAAAGGGTTTGAAACCTACTGTATGGAGCTGATCGATCTGTGGATGGCTTATGATAAGGAAAGGAAATAGCAGATGAAAGAAAAGAAAGAAAAAGGAAAAAAGGAACATTTTATCACAGGTGCAAAAGCGGAACTATCCCGGATCACCTGGCCGGGACGGAAGGAAGCTGGGAAACAGTTTCTTATTGTGGTCCTTGTTTCTGTGATCGCAGCGTTACTGATCACAGGGACAGACACCCTGATCCAGGCGGGGATTGAACTGTTGATCAGCCGGATTTAAAAACAAAATAAGAGAAGAAAGGAATTTACCTTATGTTACAAACGATTCGAAACTTATGGAAGATCAAGGACCTGCGACACAGGATCGGGTTTACTGTCCTGATGCTGCTCATTGTCCGGCTGGGTTCCCAGCTGCCCTTACCGAATATCAACCGGGAACTGTTCACGGGGCTCTTTACCTCCGGAGACGGCTGGAATTTCTTTAATATGATCACAGGCGGATCCATGGAGCAGATGTCCCTGTTCGCCTTAAACATTACGCCTTATATTACGGCGTCTATTATCATTCAGCTTTTGGCGATTGCCATCCCCCATTTGGAAGAGTTAAGAAAAGAAGGGGAAGAAGGACGGAAGAAATTGGAGCGGGCTACCCGGATCACCGCAGCAGTTCTGGCATTGGTCCAGTCCGTTGCTATGGGAATCGGATTCGGAAGATCTGGCTATCTGATCTCGTTTACACCTCTGCCGGTAATCGCCCTGATCGCAGGCATGACAACCGGTTCCGTACTTCTGATGTGGATCGGAGAACGGATCACAAAAAATGGGATCGGAAACGGGATCTCCATCATCCTGGCTGTGAATATCCTTTCCAGGATCCCGGGAGATTTCATCGCCCTGTATGAACAGTTTATTGCGGGACAGACCATTGCGAAAGGAGTCCTGGCCGGAGCCATTATCCTGCTCATTGTTAGCGCCATGATCCTGTTTATCATCCTGCTCCAGGGCGGGGAACGAAGGATTCCGATCCAGGGATCCACAAAGATGGGGAATCGAAGGGCAGCCGCCGGACGGTCTTCCATCCCGATGAAGGTCAATACCGCCGGTGTCATGCCGGTGATCTTCGCACAGTCCCTGATGCAGACGCCGCTCATGATCGCATCCATTTTTGGATTGGGGAATGGAACCGGAGTGGGGAGCCAGATCTTACAGGGCTTGAACCAGAACAACTGGTTTAATTCCTCAAACTGGATCTATACGTTAGGGGCTGTTCTATATCTGGTGCTGCTGATCGCTTTTGCATATTTTTATACATCTATCACATTCAACCCCTATGAGATCGCAGACAATCTGAAAAAACAGGGATCTTCGATCCCGGGGATCCGGCCGGGGAAACCGACCAGTGATTACCTGAAAGGGATCCTCCGATATGTGATCTTTATCGGGGCGGTCGCGCTGGCGATCCTGTCCTTTATACCGATCATCTTAAACGGATTGTTCCATGCCAGTGTATCCTTTGGCGGAACGTCCCTAATCATTGTGGTGGGTGTGATCCTGGAGACCATCAAACAGGTAGAGTCCCAGATGCAGGTGCATAACTATAGCGGATTTTTAAGCAGGAAATCGTAAGAAAGGATGAATAAGAGATGTTGAAATCGGAACTTGTTCCAGGGAGAAAGTATCTCCGCAGGCGCAGCACCGTCATTGACGGTGTTCTCCGAACAGCAGAAGGGTGGATCAAATGCAAGGAGATCACCCGGGAAGGGGCTATTTTTGGCAGGGATTTTGAAGAAGATATGACTTTGACGAACAAGCAGATTGAAGAGGAACTGAGGAAAAAACTGTAGGGAGAAAGGGTGAGAAAGATATGACAATGGGGAAGGACAATTCTGGGAGACCTATCTATCAGGGCTTTCACTATCCGGATTCTTTGAACGGATTAGATATTACAGTTGTGAGAAATACTTTAGACCATCTGGAATTTCTTGCAGAAATGAGTGATGATTATCACAGAACAAGAGAGGAGATTGCACGAATCAACCGTTATCGCCAGGAGCAGGGATTATAAGGGGGAATATATTATGGGAAGACCGAAAAAGAAACCTGGAGATGATTTTGCATTCCTGGTCCCGCCTCCGAGAAAGAAACATGTCTTTGGGAAAGCCCAGAGAAAACGGCTGGTAAAGACAGGGAAAGAACTCTGTATCTTAAATAAGGACGATATCGCCTATATCATGGATCTTTCCCACACCGAATCCCAGGTGCGGACCCGTTACACTACGGCACGCCTGCGGGCAAGATAGAAAGGAGCAGCTATGTTTACGCATATCGTAATGGAAACAGATCAGGCATTGATGAAGTTTTGCGGGGATTATGGGATCCTGGTGGATCAGATCCATGGGTATGAGAAGGACGGCATTGGAAGACTTACCTTTGCTGTTCCTTTTCCGGAATCCCATTTCATTCCGTCGGTGGGGAAGATAGTTAAAGACGAGACATTCCTGGAAACGGTGAGAAAACGTCTGGAAGAGATCGGATATCAGGTATCCGCAGATGACCTGACCTGGAGTGTGGCAAAGACCTTTAACCGGGAGATCCTGTGTTCCTTCTACTATCTGATCCTGTTTTCACCGGATCAAAAGGGTGCGATCGAAGCGGCAAGAAGGCTTAATAACCCACCGGATGGGGCAATGGAAACAAAGGAAGACCTGGTTGCGATCCCGACAAATCTTCTGTTATATTTATATGTTAAGATCGATGTCTCTGATCTGATACAAAACTATCAGAGAAAGAAGGTACTGGAACTGGAAGAACAGTACGGGATCACAAAGTTATGGGAGAAGGAACAATGAGCGAAGTAGTACGAAGCGGGGTGTTTACCCTGGTCATGGACCGGCCGGTAACAAAGAAGGACTTGACCTATCTTCAGTCCTGGGGCTTTATCTTTACAGATCAGAAAAATGATCTCCTGTTTTTAACCTTTGAAGAACTGGAAATCATGATCGATGAAACGGATCCGAGAAAGCTTTATTGCCATGGATTAAAACCGGTACTGGGTGATGGTAAGAGTGCGGAATGTCTTAGAACGGTCACTAGCATTCTCATCAGTTTTGTACCGGGAAGGGAAACCAAAGAAGTATCGATCAAAACAGGAGGGATCGTGCAAAAGGCAACAATCCCTTCAAATCATGTAATAAGACTGGAGAACTGTATCCTGGAAGCGGCAGGGAAAGGGAAAGCGCCGGATCATCCGGAAACACCTTATATCAAACCCACCGTTGTCCAGGGTTTACATACCTATACGGTCTTTTACCGGTTCCAGAAACCGTTACTGGAACAGCCATTTGAAAAGGAGTGAGACGAATGCGAAGAACAGATTATCATATCGATCCGGACCATATGTTTTCCGGAGAACTGAAATTTTTATCCAATATGTACCCCTGTACCATTCAGATGAGTGTCTTGGGCCATTCCTATACCTTTGAAAGTGCGGAGGCTGCATTTCAGGCAGGGAAATGCTTAAATCCCAGTCAGGTTGCTTTGTTTACAAAGGTAGAAAATGGAAGTGCAGCAAAGAAACTGGGGCGCAAGATCAACATGCGTGCAGACTGGGATACGTACCGTCTGGCCTGGATGAAACAGGTCCTGCTGTGTAAGTTTACCCAGAATGAAGATCTGATGCAGCAGCTGATTGACACTTATCCCCTGCCGCTCAAAGAGACCAACACCTGGAACGATACCTTCTGGGGCGTCTGCAATGGCGTAGGGAAGAATCATCTGGGACATTTGCTCATGCAGATCCGGGAAGAGTATCGTCCGGCGGAGGAAAACCCGGAAGGTCTGGATGTGTTACAGTTTGACCATATGCCCAAAGGTTCCTTTCCCTGGAACCGGGAGGAGGACTTTGATGTATAAGATCTTAGAGAAGGAAATGCTTTTAAAACAGCCGGATCAGGCAAAGGTGGAAGGTTATGTCCTGATCCAGAGTTATGGGACACAGCCGACGAAAAACGGAGGGGTTTACCTCCAGGGTTCCCTGGAAGCGAAAGGGACCCTGCCGTTTAAAGCCTGGAGCCGGTCGAAAGCCTTTGACATTCTGCAAAAGAAGAACTTTTCCGGCGTGATCTGCCGGGTAAAGGCGGAGACCAATCTCTACAATGGGATGTTCTCCCTGATCCTTCAGGACGTCATCTCTCTGACAAAAGAGGAGTTTGCGGAAGCAGAACTGGAAACCGCAAAATTTCTGGAGCCGGGTTATGACGGCGTATCCGGATTTCAGGAACTGGAGCGGATCGTCAAAAGCCACGTCAGCGAGAATGCCGGGAAACTATTTGACGCTGTTTTTACAGAGCCGGTCCGGAACCGGTTTCAGATGGAATACGCGGCGATCCATAACCATGACAATGTCTTAGGGGGCCTGCTGCACCATTCCCTGAAAGTAACGAAACTGGCGGGATTTTTAAAGGAATATCCAAACCTTGCAAAACGGGTGGATTTGGATGTTTTATATCTGGGAGCAGCCATTCATGATATCGGAAAGATCCTGGAGTATCAGAACGGATCCATTTCTGGAAGCGGGAAGCTGATCTCCCATACCGTTTCCGGCATCGTAGCCTTAGAGCGATCTTGTGCGGCACAGGCTGTCAGCCTCTGCGGGGCAGAGTTCTATGAACGTCTGCTGTCTGTGGTAGGCTGTCATCACGGGCCTTACGGGGAACCGCCAAGGACCATCGAAGCCTATGTGATCTTCCTGATGGACTGTTTGGATTCTGATCTGACCATGTTAGACCAGATGGTGAAGAATGCAAACGGAGGACAGGTCAAACATAAGGACATGAAGCTTTCATAAAAAGGAGACCCAATGAAAAAGCTATCGATGACCTACGGAATTAAGTCTGTTCTTCGTCCATGTATCACCTTTGGAGATGTGACCATTCCGGCTGCGGATGCCGCACAGACATTCGCAGTCCTTCTCCAGACGCCGCCTGATGAAGAGGGACGGCTGCTCTGTGATTACCGGGCGGTAGACAGTCCGGAGCTTGTGATCCAGGTATTAGAACCTAATGGGATCACAGCCATTCACGAACGAAAAGAGAATGGAAAACTGACAGGTATGATATTGGAAGTGCTGGATAAGGATGCGCTGTGGGCTTATTATCTGGATCTGTTAGGAACGATTCAGAACAGGGAACGAAAGGTAAAAGAAGCGGTAACGGAAGATGGGATCCATGTGTCCTTAATGCATGCGACCATTTTGAATGTGACCATACAGACAGCTTCCGGAGCCTTTTCTTTTACGGAACAGCAAATTTTGGAAGCGGTCGATCGGATAGATCTGCCGAAAGAGATTCCTTCCGGATATCTGATCTGTCAGCAGGCCAGGTATCAGAAAGATTTCAGAGATCTGGCATTTCCTGAATTCCTGGTGAAAGAGAACTATTGGGAGAAACGGAAAGTGTGCGGCCGAACATATTATCGAGTACGGGAGAAAGGACGGTATCAGAAGTTTAAGGAACGTCTGATACAAGCAATGGCAAGAGCAAGACACGAATTGTAAAGAAAGGAAGGATGAGACGGTGAAAGAGAATACCACAAATTTGAAAGACTTGGCGGATACCCTGGCCCAGCGTTTATTGGCAGAAGGTTTCACCGTCCAGCGTTATGACGCCTATTCCACGGACAGTGTATACCTGAAACTGGATTATGGCGTCTGCAACTCCATCCGGATCAGTGACCATACCGGGAAAAAGAAGTTACAGTACCGGTATAACATCGGAACGGATATTGATAGTATCCGCCATGAGAAACCGAAACGCCGGGGAGAGTATCCACGCCATTATTATCCGGCAAGGAAAATGGAGAAAATGGTAGACTGGATCTTAAAGGACCGGAAAGAGAAACAGGAGCGATATGGAAAAGACCGGTACTATGGGTTTGTCCAGAAAAATAAGGTGGAACATGCGAATGACGCCGGTTTCTGGAGGAATTCCTATCTGGTCTATCCGGAGAAGAAGGAAACCTATCAGCAGCTGACTTTGAGTGATATGGACTTGGAAGGCTTAAAGCCGGAAGGAGGGATTACATTGTGATAGTACGGGACATGCTCCGCTGCTGGGCGGAAAAGACACCGGTCTGGTTTCGGGAGAAAGAAACAGGAAACATTGTATCGGGCGTGATCAAAGACTGGAATAAGATAGACGCCGATGCAGAACTTTTAACAGCAGAGATCCGGGTAGCTCTTGCAGGGGATTTCAAAGGGTATCGGTTCTGTATGGTATCTGAACTTTCGGGGGCAAAGGATGAAATAAGTAAATAAATAATCAAAGTATATGTGTAAGAACATTTTTGTCGCTCCCTCATAAAGGGAGTGTGGGTTGAAATGAAGTGGAGGATGAATGATGGTTACAAGAACAATTTTTGGTGTAAACCCGGAACGGGAAGGCATTGCTTTTGCGCTGATATTCAAAGTTCCGTCGGATGATTTCGACCTGAAGAATGCTGTGCGAAAAGCCTGCCGGGCATTCTGCCGGACAGAGGAAGGGAAACGACAGTATGAGGCAAACGGGAATCGGATGACTTGGGAACAGTTCTATGAGCAGGTTCCAGACTATCTCTGCAAACTGTTCGGATTTGAAAAGGTGAAAGGAAAAGCGGAGTATACGAAAGGGGATGCCGACCTGTTAGAGACTGAGGAAGCATCGTCAAAGAGTGAAACACAGTCAGAACAGCATTGGATAGATGGCGGCAGACTGGAAGTATGGGAGGATAATTATGGCAGAAAGCAAGAGGTCGGAGCTGGAAGAAGCATTTGATACCTTTGAAGATACACCGCTTTTAGAGCCTTTCTCATCATCCGAAAGATCCATACGAAAAGAGACCACAGATAGCCTGTCAAAGGCATTGGAACAATTCCTGGACCCAAAGGGTGATCCGAGGATTTACTGGGCCAAGGAAGTTACCGCAGATTATGCCACAGATCACAGGATCCGGGTCGATTACATGTTGTTCAAACCGGTCAACAATACGGTCAGCGGAATTGAGAAAGGAGATTTTTCCTGTTTTGAGGTGAAATCCTCGGTAGAAGACTTCCATTCTCCCAACGGCCATAATTTTATCGGGGATTATAACTATTATGTGATGCCTTATGATGTGTTTGAAACAGTAAAAGCAGAGATCCCGCGAAAAGTAGGAGTTTACTGTCCGTCAGGAAATTCCCTGCGATCTGTGAAACGGGCAATCCGCTCGGACCGGACCCGGCCGGTGTCAGAGCTGTTACTGATGATGTTTCGGTCAGCCATGCGGGAAAATCGGAAGAAAATGGATAGGAAAAAGGAGACCGGATGATGGAAAAACAAATACTGAAAATACATACAAAGAAAGTATTGGCGGATATGGATATCCCGGAACATCCAAAGGGGATCATCCATTTTATCCATGGGATGATGGAAGAAATTGTGGACTACGGGTTTCTCGCCAAACAGATCACACAGAACGGTTATATCTGTGTCCGGCAGGAAATCGCAGGACATGGGGAACTGGCTGTAGATGGAAAGAAAGGATATATGGGCAAGTCTCCGGAAGGGTGGAAACAGGCGGTTCTGTCAATCCAGGAGGTATATCAGCAGGTCAGAAATGCAGATAAAGCAGACAGAAATGATCGCCAAACGTAAGTGTAAAAAATACGGGGAAGACAACATCTCTGGTATTGTTGATGACCTGATGATGGGCAACTACAATCGGAAGATCAAAAATGAAACCGGAGAGTTTCGATGGCTGTTTTCCGATAGGACTTGTGCAGCGCAGTTTGATCCTCACGGATATACAGCAACACCGCAGCTGTTCTATGACTTTGTACGCTGCATGGAAAACGTCAGGACACAGGCTGGGGCGTTACGTGGGATCCCGTTGCTTCTGTTATCTGGAGAAGAGGATCCGGTGACAGGGGATATGAAAGCTCTTGTAGGACAGTTCCGGAAAATGGGATGTAAAGATGTAGAAGCTGTTACAATTCCCGGAAGACGGCACCATATCCTGAGAGATAAGGAGGAAGAGAAATCTCTAAAACCGTTCTGGGAATGGATCGTAAAAAAGGAGGAAGAAAGATGAAAGACAGGATCAACCCCTGTATCTATTATGTGTGTGCTCATGAGACATGTAGGAAAGGATATAAGGATGTAACAATGGCAAAGTGTAAGAATTGTGCCAAATATAGGGGAAGAAAATCAGGAAAGAGACCGGAACCAGTCCGTCTTCGCAGGGAAAAGGAAAAAGTGAGAACGGATTTTCGATAAAAACAGATAAATAGAAGAGGAGTATAAATCATGGAAAAGAGAACGATCATGAGTCGGACAATGAGAAAACAGCCTGTATGGTTTCGAGAAAATTGGACAGGGCATATCTTATACGGAATCCCCAATAATTTCTATGCTGATAAGCAGTATGAAAATGCGGAACATTTATCCGGGATCCCGGACGACCATTTCTTTGTGGATCTGCGGGGAAATATGAAAGACCCGGAATCAATGATCGGTTCCTGTACCAAACGGGTGACAGAGCTGTTTGAAACGAAAGAGGAAGCCATCGCCTACTATGAGAAGGAAGAAAAGAAGAAGATCGAGGAGTATAAAGCTGCTATCGAAACAGTGGAAGATCTGGTCCGGTTCTGTCTGACACACACGGTATCCTATGCAGAGGAATACACAGACCATACGGCAAGGCAGGCAGCCATTGAAAAAGGATGTGAATTTTTCGGGCCGGATTTTGACATGGAAGGATAAAAAAAGGAGGAAATGAGGATGAAAGCGACACATATTTTATGGGACGTGGATCCCGAAGATGGAGCAGTTGACCTGCCAAAGAAGATCGAACTGCCGGAAGGGATGACGGATGAGGAGGAGATCTCCGATTATCTTTCCGATCAGACCGGTTTCTGCCACAAAGGATTTCATCTGGAGGAGTAGCTCATGAGGGCGGAAGATACCTTACAGTTTATGATGGATTTTCACGGTGATCTGTATCACAGCCGGAAGGATTGTTTGAACCAGCTGTTCTGCGTGATCGGCAACGGTTATGAATGGGAGAACGGGGAACTGGTGGAGATGGAGCCGGACACGAAAGAACTCCTCTCCCGTTGGAAACTGGTCAGGCCCATTACCCATGCCGAGCCCACAGAAACCTGCCGGCAGATGGGAAAACTGGAGGAACAGCTGAGGGTGATCCGGGCAAAGGCGAAACCCTTAGCACCGGAGATCGAAAAGTATCACAGCAAAGGCTGGTATCCCTTGTCCAGGGCATTTTCCTATCTGTTCCAGTTTCCGGAAGAGATCAAACCGGACTGGGAGAAACTTCGGCAGGAATGCTGGGAACTGTTAAAGAGCGACGGACTGGATCCGGACGAGGTGAAATGAGGTGAAAAAGTGAATACATGGGAACCGATGACAAAGGTGATTGAAACGGATGAGGCCATTCCTGTAACCGAGGTAAGGAATGGGGAAGTATTCTGTAAAACGAAGGATCTGACAGGGGCAGAGACAGATTATCTGAAACTGGATGACAAGGAAGCCTTTGACCTGAGTAGAGGAACGAAAATTCCAATTGATCCAAAATGAGAGGTTTACGTCTTTCCTTCAGAATTTGTGATCCAGAAGGTATTACTGAGGAAACGTTATATCACAGGCCGAAAGGGAATTTTCAGGCCGAGAGGAGATTTTGCAAATGGAACGAATTCTTGAATTGGGACGATTGCATGAAAATCCAGGAACTGTTTGTTTTACAGGTCCCCGGCCGGCTCATATTTTCCCACAGCAGCCTTATGATCCATCCAGAAGAACGGATTATCAGAAGATCATAGAAAAGATCAAAGAAGTGATCCTGAGACTGTACGGACAAGGTTATACCATATTTTTAAGCGGCGGAGCCCAGGGCTTTGATCAATCGGCGTTCTGGGCTGTCCATTATTGCAAGCGGGAGATCCCGGAACTAAAGAATATCGTAGTCAGGCCCTTTGAAGGGCAGGAACGAAAATGGAGCAGAACCGGACTTTTCTCTCAGAAAGAATATGAGAAAATGCTTTTGTCAGCTGACCTGATCCTGACCTGTACCAAGCTGACAGAGGATACGAAAGCAGACGCAGCGAAAGCTCTGCACTATCGGAATCAGGTCATGGTCACATTAAGCCGGATCGTGATCGGTATGGGAGAACCGGAAGATTGGGAAAAGGGAAAAATTAGAGGAGGGACAGGCAACTGTTTGAAGTATGCAAAAGAACAAAAGAAACAGATTATTGTAAGGCCGTTCCGAGAAGATCCCGAGTTATGGGATCCGGATTGGTAGTAAAAAGATCATAAGAAAGGAAAAAGAAATGGCAAAAAGACTGGTAATCTTAGAGGACCATCCAAAACGACTGGGTACGTTGATCCGGCAGATCCAAAAACAGTACCCGGAACAGGTAAATGTAACGAAAATTCTTTGCTATATCCTAAGAGAGAAGTATGATGCGGAACAGTTAAAGAAGCAGCTGGGAGAAGTATGTGACATGAACAGGATCATCTGTCTGAGAGTGGACCAGTGGAACTTTGACTTTGTTCTGGATATGTTTTACAACAAGGATGACAGCGGCATTTTGATCGATACCCAGTTAAATCCGGGAGAGGAGATTGAAATCTTTGATCATCGGATCAACATCAGCTATGCCTTAAAGAAGAAAGAGGAAGGAAATTTCCGGATTTGGTTTTATACTCTGGCAGGCCCCTGGTATGAGGAGAACGTCCAAAGCCGTTTCCCGGGCCATGTGATCAAAGCAAGCGGAACGGACGAGGGAATCTATCTGGATCTGGAACACTGTGAAAGTTTTCAGGAATGGATCGGAAATTCATTTTTTACGGGAATCAGGCGGGAAAGCCCACGGTTTTAACCGTGGGATGAAAGCCTGATAATAA
>ERZ1643247.976-NODE-976-length-29805-cov-4.446555_pt1 | contig 29805 bp, 24 predicted proteins | sample MGYA00579264_ERZ1643247 | MGnify/ENA primary metagenome ERZ1643247 (study PRJEB29033, sample SAMEA4952262) | chicken gut metagenome | biome: Broiler Chicken; feature: Gastrointestinal Tract; material: Caecum | place: Ireland | collected 2018 | study: Broiler... | reverse complement strand
ACGCGAGAGTGGCGGAATTGGCAGACGCGCTAGATTCAGGTTCTAGTGAAGGCAACTTCATGGGGGTTCAAGTCCCCCCCCTCGCACCAAGAAAATCCCGGCTGTGCATACAGGCGGGATTTTTTCGTTTTTCAACCGTCTTTTTTTCACGGGGGAAAGGAGAGATTGTGTGGAGCTTCGGAGAATTTTTGACACCATACCCGAGCAGTTTGACCTCTATCGTTCCCGTTACTGTGACGAGCTGTTTGCAGATCTCATCTCTGTTGCGGAAATCGGGCCGGCGAAAACCGTGCTGGAGCTCGGTCCCGGCACGGGTCAGGCAACGGAGCCCGTCCTTCGCACAGGCTGCTCCTATTCCGGCATTGAGCTGGGCGAGCATCTGGCACAGAAGCTCCGTGAAAAATATGGAGCCTTTCCGCAGTTTCATCTGATCTGCGATGACTTTATCACCCATAACTTTGGCGCGCAGCGGTTTGATCTCATCTATTCCGCGGCCACGATTCAGTGGATTCCCGAGGAGATTGCCTTTTCAAAGTCGTTTTCCCTCCTGAAACCGGGCGGCGTCCTTGCCATGATGATGACACACAGCGATTACAAAACGCCGAACGAGACGCTGTATCAAAAAATTCAGAAGGTGTACGACGCGTATTTCCGCCCGGCGGTGGAATACCCGCACCGGGGCTTTGCGTATGACAATGCCGTGAAGTACGGCTTTACCGACTTCGAGAAGAGAACGTATTCCGGCAGGCGCGTCTTCACGGCGGAGGAATATGCGGGCTACTGCGGAACACACTGCGATCATCTTGTGATTCCGGAGCCGTACAAAACACTGTTTTTCAACGGCTTGCGCGACGCAGTGCTCGAAGCGGGAGATCGGATTGTGTTTCATGAGACATACATCCTTTATCTGGCTAGAAAGCCGCTGTAACATAACAAATTGTGATGGAAGACACAAGGAGGAAAAGATGGACAGAAAAATCGGGTTTGCCGCTTCTCTTGTGTGCGCTGCCGGCGCCGCGGCTGTCTGGCCGCGTTTGACCGTGCGGCAGTATACGCTCAAAAGCCGGAAGGTGCACGTTCCGTTCCACTTTGTCCTTCTCTCGGATCTGCACCGTTCCCGCTACGGAACCCGCCAGCGGGATCTGATCCTTGCGGTGCACCGTGCCCGGCCGGACGCCGTTTTCCTGGCGGGCGATATGGTGCCGGACACCGCCCGGCCTGAAAATACGCGGGAATTGCTTGCAGGCCTTCGGGATTGCGCGCCTGTTTTTTACGTGACGGGCAATCATGAGCAGCGCTGCGGGCGTGCCGATCTCGCCCGCGGATGGATGCGGGCATACGGTGTTTCCGTGCTTGCGGGCCGGTCGGTTCCGCTGCAAAAGGAAGGGGAGAGGATCTCCCTGTGCGGCATAGACGACCCGGACGTCGATTTTTACGGCCGCTCTGCCTGGCTTTCTCAGCTGGAGCGGTGTGCCGCCGATCGGCGGGAGGACGTTTTCACACTTTTGCTCTCCCACAGGCCGGAGCTGTTTCCCCTCTATGCGGCGCGCGGCTTTGATTTGACGGTGTGCGGTCACGCGCATGGCGGTCAAGTCCGCATTCCCGGTCTGGTAAACGGCCTCTATGCGCCGAACCAGGGTGTGCTTCCGCGCTATGCCGGCGGCCTTTATCAGTGCGGGGAAAGCGCCATGGTGGTGAGCCGCGGGCTGGACAAAAACCGGCTGCCGCGCTTCTGCAATCCGCCGGAATGTGTGGCAATCGATGTGCTCCCTGCCTCCTCTGGAAAAGAAATCCCGTAATTTTGGTTGACAAAGACGCAGTGCTGTGCTATGATGGCGTCGTAAAAGTCAATAGCTGTCTTCGGGGCGGGGTGAAATTCCCCACTGGCGGTAATGCGGCTTTGTGCCGATGAGCCCGCGAGCGTAAGCCGATTTTGGTGAGAGTCCAAAGCCAACGGTACAGTCCGGATGAAAGAAGCGGCAACACAGTTGGTAACCGTGCGCCCCTTTGCTGTTTTCAGGCAGAGGGGCGTTTTTTGATCCTCCTGGAAGCCGCGCACGTCGCAAGACTGCTGGGCGATGTCACGGCTTTTTTCGCGGCATTGTCCGAACACATTTGTTAGGAGGAATCCCACTATGCCAAGCACAACACTCAACAAGCAGAATTCCATCAACAACAGCGTCAGCATCCGCAACATCACGGTCACGGCGCTCATGAGCGCGGCGGCCACCGTTCTCATGTTTGTCAGCTTCGGGCTGCCGATCCTGCCTTCCTCCCTCAAGGTCGATTTTTCGGGGCTGCCCGCGCTGCTCACATCCTTTGCTCTCGGCCCGGTATACGGCGTGATTGTCTGCCTCGTCAAGAACCTCTTCAATGTCGCCGCCACCACCACGGGCGGCGTCGGTGAGCTGTGCAACTTCCTGCTGGGCGCCCTGTTTGTGGCTCCCGCCGGCATTATCTACCGCCGCCACCGCACCCGCAGCACTGCCCTGATCGGCACGCTGGTCGGCGTGCTCACCATGACGGTGTGCAGCTTCTTTGTGAACAACTTCCTCGTGTACCCGGCCTATCTGCTGATCATGCCGGAGCAGGCGATCGTCGATATGTACTCCGCTCTTGTGCCGTGGGCCGATGAGATCTGGAAGGGCATCGTCGTGTTCAACATGCCGCTCACCTTCTTTAAGGGCCTTGCGGATGCCGCCCTCACCTTCATCCTCTATAAGCATCTTTCCCCCCTCCTCAAGGGCAGAAAGTGAGAGCGAAAGATTTACAAAAAGTTCACAGACAGGAATTTGTCCCCGTGCTATAATAGAGCACGCTGAAAATTAAATAGCCCCTTATCAAGAGAGACGGAGGGAACAGGCCCTGTGATGTCCGGCAACCTGCCAATTTGGCAAGGTGCTAATTCCTGCGGGTAAACCGAAAGATGAGGTTTTGATAAGCCGTTCGGAACACCCGGGCGGCTTTTTTCTTGCGGTAAAGGGGCTGCAGCATCACACAGCTTCGTTTCACTTCGAGAAAGGCAGGTTCATCTATGGAAAAAGTATTGTTTACCTCTGAGTCCGTCACGGAAGGCCATCCCGACAAGGTCTGCGATCAGATCTCCGACGCCATCCTCGACGCGATTCTGGAAAAAGATCCCCAGGCGCATGTGGCGTGCGAGGTGACGGCCACCACCGGCCTGGTGCATGTCATGGGCGAGATCTCCACGGAGTGCTATGTGGATATTTCCTCCATTGTGCGGGAGGTTGTCAACGACATCGGCTACAATGATCCCGCTTTTGGCTTCGACGGCAGCACCTGCGGCGTGATCACGTCCATCGACATGCAGTCGCCGGATATTGCGCTCGGCGTTAACACGTCCTTCGAAGCGCAGCACGGCGCGCAGGAGGAGGACGACCGCACCGGCGCGGGCGACCAGGGCATGATGTTCGGCTTTGCCTGCGACGAGACGCCGGAGCTGATGCCGCTGGCCATCTCGCTGGCGCACAAGCTCTCCCGCAGGCTGGCCCAGGTCCGCAAGAGCGGGGAACTCTCCTACCTCCGCCCGGACGGCAAAACGCAGGTCACGGTGGAATATGTGGACGGCAAACCCGCCCGTGTGGATACGGTGGTTGTCTCCACGCAGCATGCGCCGGAAGTTGCGCTCGAGCAGATCCGCAGCGACATTCTGGAGCACGTTGTGCGTCCCGTCATCCCGGCCCAGTGGCTCGATGACGACACCAAGTACTTCATCAACCCCACCGGCCGCTTCGTCATCGGCGGCCCTGTGGGAGACAGCGGCCTCACCGGACGCAAGCTGATCGTCGACACGTACGGCGGCTACGGCCGTCACGGCGGCGGCGCCTTCTCCGGCAAAGATCCCACGAAGGTGGATCGCTCCGCCGCCTATGCCGCGCGCTACGTGGCGAAGAACATCGTGGCGGCCGGCCTTGCCCGCAAGTGCGAGGTGCAGCTTGCCTATGCCATCGGCGTGGCGCACCCCGTCTCCGTCATGGTGGAGTCGTTCGGCACCTCCGCCTATTCGAACGAGCAGCTGGCCGGCGCCGTGAAAAAGGTCTTTGATCTGCGCCCGAGCGCCATCATCCGCCAGCTGGATCTGCGCCGCCCGATCTACCGCCGACTCGCCGCCTATGGCCACATGGGACGTGAGGATCTCGGCGTAGCCTGGGAAAAGACGGACCGCACGGAGGAGCTGAAGGCCGCCCTCGCCTGACGCTTTACAGCCCGGAACCAAAATCACCTCACTGTCATACCCTGACGGTGAGGTGATTTTTTATGGCTGAGTTTTTGGGAAAGGCCTTTTTATCATTCCTGCTGGTTCTCGGAGCGGTGGAGGCGGTCCGGCTCGTCGTGTTCGCACTGCTGCGGACGCGAAAAAAGGGGAAGGTCTGCTTTCTGCTCACATTTAGCGGCCATGAGGAGGAAGCGGAGATGGCCCTGCGCGCCGCCGTCCAACGGCTGAAATGGATGGGCGGCCGGGAGGAAAAACAGGTGCTCTGCCTCGACTGCGGCATGGATGGGGAGACCCGCCGCATCTGCGAAGCCATGGCCAGGGAGTATGACATCATCGAGCTTTGCCCTGTCTGCGGTCCGAAGCAGGCGGAATAGCGGCCGGCCGCGGTTTGCAAAAGAGGCAGCTTTGTATTATACTGAAAAATAGAATTGCCGCTTTTGCGGCAAAGCGGCCGCATAGGCGCCCTGTGAGGCGCTTGCGCGGGCCCTTCCATACTGGGGAAAAAGGGGCGTTGAGGAACCTCATGGAGGAAGATCAGCTTCTGGAAATGACGGGAAGCGTGGAGGATATCGTTTTCCGGAATGAAAAAAACGGGTACACCATTTTGGAACTGAACAACGGGCAGGAGCTTGTCACCGTCGTGGGGAGCCTGCCGTGGGTGAGTGTGGGGGAAGTGCTGCACGTGATGGGCAAGTGGACGAAGCACCCCACCTTCGGCATGCAGTTCAAGGCGGAAGGCTTTGAGCGCTTCAAACCGGAGACGACGGACGCGCTGCTCAAATACTTATCTTCCGGTGCGGTGAAGGGGATCGGTCCCGCCATGGCTGCGAAGATTGTGGACGCTTTCGGTGAAAACACGCTGAAAGTGCTCGAACAGGAGCCGGAACGGCTCACGGTGATCAAGGGCATCACAAAGGCGAAGGCGCTCAAGCTGAGCGAAGAGTTTCGGCAGTCCCACGGCGTGCGGGACGCCATGGAAGTGCTGTGCGGCTATGGCCTCACGCCGGAGGAGGCGCTGCGCGTGTGGCGTGTGATTGGCCCCTCCTGCGTGGAGCTGATCCGGGAAAACCCTTACAGCATCTGCGAGGAGGAGGCAGGCGTGTCCTTTGAAAAGGCGGATGCCATTGCCGCCGCGCTGGAACGGCCGCAGGATGATGCGTGGCGCGTGCGGGCCGGTGTGGAATACGTGCTGCGCCACAATCTGAACAACGGCCACACCTGCATCCCGGCGGACAAGCTTGCTGCTGCAGCCGCCCGTATGCTCGGCGTGCCGCTCGAGCTGGCACAGGAGGCTGTGGAGGAGCTGGCGGGGGACGGCACATTGGTGCGCCGTCAGTTGGGCGGCCGTGATTTTCTCTTTCTGCCGCGCCTGTTCCAGGCGGAAGTATACGCCGCCAGTCGGATTTTGACCATGCTCCGGTTCCCCGCGCATCCCATCCCGGGCGCGGCCGGCCTCATCGAGGCGGTGGAACGCCAAACGGGCATGCAGTATGCGCAGCTCCAGAAGGATGCCATCCGCGAGGCGCTTGAAAACGGGCTGCTGATCCTCACCGGCGGTCCCGGCACCGGCAAGACGACGACGCTCAAGGCGATCATCCGCATCCTGAAAGAGAAGGGAGAGCAGGTGCTGCTCGCCGCGCCCACAGGCCGGGCTGCGAAGCGCATGAGCGATCTGACCGGCCAGGAGGCCAAGACAATCCACCGGCTCCTGCAGGTGGAGTGGGACGAAAACGATCGCCAGACCTTCGCCCGGAACGAAAAGAATCTGCTGGATTGCGATGCCCTCATTCTCGACGAGCTTTCCATGGTGGATATTTTGCTTTTCGAAGCCGTGCTGCGGGCGCTTCCGCTCGGCTGCCGCCTGATCATGGTGGGCGACTGCGATCAGCTTCCCAGCGTGGGGCCGGGCAATGTGCTGGGGGATCTCATCGCGTCGGGAAAGGTGCCGGTTGTGCAGCTCACGGAAATTTTCCGACAGTCCATGGAGAGCCTCATCGTCACGAGCGCCCACCGCATAGTGGCGGGCCAGATGCCGGAGCTCGCCAACCATTCCAGTGATTTCTTTTTCTTGCCGTGTCCCGATCCGGATGATCTCGCCAACCTGATTGTCGATCTCTGCCGGCGCCGCCTGCCTGCCAGTTACGGCTATTCTCCCATGACGGATATCCAGGTGCTCGCTCCGGGCCGGAAAGGCGAGTTGGGTACCATCGAACTGAACCGAAGACTGCAGGCTGCGCTGAACCCGCCGGAAAAAGGGAAGAAGGAGATTACCATCCACGGCGTTCTCTTCCGGGAAGGGGACAAAGTGATGCAGGTGAAGAATGATTACCACCTGGGCTGGACAAAATTTGACGGAACGACCGGCGAAGGCGTATACAATGGCGACCTCGGCGTGCTGTGTGAAATCGACCGCAAAGCGTCCACCGTTACCGTGCAGTTCGAAGACCGGCTTGTCCTTTATGAGATGGAAGCGGCCTCCGAACTGGAACTGGCCTACGCCATGACGGTGCACAAGAGCCAGGGCAGCGAGTTTGCAGCTGTCGTCATGCCCATGTATCCCGGCCCCTCGCAGCTTTCCTACCGGAATCTGCTCTACACCGCCGTGACGCGCGCGCGAAGCCTGCTGGTCCTTGCTGGGACGCGCCAGGCCCTGGCTGCCATGGTGGAAAACGACCGCAAAACGCGCCGGTATTCCGGCCTGTGCCGTTTCCTGCTGGGAGAGGGTGAGGAATGAGTGCGGCAAGGGAGTGGATGCAGGCGCTTGCAGCGCTCCTCTTTCCAGAGCGCTGCCCGCTCTGCGATGAAATCGTCGTGGGCGGCGGCCTCTGCGTGCGGTGCGAGGCCGATCCGCCTCCTGCGGGCGGCGTGCGTTTTCTGCCGGAGACAGAGTGCTGCGTCTGCGTCGCGCCATACCGGTATGAAGGCAGGGTGCGGGAGTCGCTGCACCGCTTCAAATTCCGGGGCCGGCGGGAATATGCTTCCTTTTTCGGCCATGCGTTGGCGGAAGAACTCCGCCCTTATGCCGGGAACGCATTTCTTGTGCCGGTTCCGGTCTCGCGCCGCCGCGAGCGCGAGCGCGGCTATAACCAGTCGCTTCTTCTTGCCCGTGCCGCATCGCGGGAACTGCACATCCCCTGCCTTGATCTCCTGTGCAAAACCCGGGAAAACGAAACGCAGCACGAGCTCGGCAGGGCGGCACGCGAACAAAACGTGCGGAATGTCTACGCCGTGAAGCCCGGAAAGCGTCTGCCCGGGCGGGCAATCGTGGTAGATGATATTGTGAGCACCGGGCACACGCTCGCTGCCTGCGTGTCCGCGCTGCGGAAAGCGGGGATTGAGGTGTGCTGCTGTGCTGCCGTGGCGGATAATTCTCTTTCAAATGTGGAATTGCCGGCCAAACCGTAACAATTTCTTCATGAAGGCGGGGCGCCGGACCTGTATAATATTTTTGAGAGGAAAACAGCCTGCCGGCAGCGGGCTGCTTCACAGAATTATACTGCGGGCAGCCGTGCGGAACAGCCGCCGGCCGGCTCTCGGTTGAGCGGAAGAATGGATGTGAAAACGTGCTGGGAACAGATATTGCAATTGATTTGGGAACCTCTTCCATTAAATTTTACCTGGACGGGAAAGGAATTGTCCTGCGCGAACCGGCGGTTGTGGCCGTAAACCTCGACACCGACACCGTCGTCGCCACCGGCCGGGAGGCCTACCACATGATCGGGAGGACCTCCGATCGGATTCAGGTCACCTACCCGCTTTTTAACGGCGTCATCTCGGACTTCGATCTGGCGCGCCACCTCATCACGCACTATCTGCGGGAGATCAGCGGCAGCAAGGTTTTCATGCCGCGTGTGGTCGTCAGCGTGCCCTGCGAGATCACGGAAGTCGAGAAGCGCGCCGTGGTGGATGCCATCAGCTCCTCCAACGTGCGCAAGATCTGCCTCATTGAGGAACCTGTGGCCGCCGCCATGGGCGCCGGCATCGACATTTCCGCGCCGCACGGCTCACTTGTCATCGACATCGGCGGCGGCACCACCGATATGGCTGTCCTGTCGCTCAGCGGCATCTCCATTGCCTCCTCCATCAAGACGGCGGGCAATGAGTTTGACGAGTGCATCATCAAGTATGTACGCCGCAAATATAACCTGATCATCGGCAAACGCATGGCGGAGGAGGCGAAGATTGCCATCGGCTGTGTCTATCCGCGCCGCGATCCCCTCGTATACCGTGTGAAAGGGCGCAATGCCATGACCGGCCTGCCGCAGTGGGCGGACATCACGAGCGACGAAATGCTCGAGGCCATGATCGATCCGGCCGTGCAGATTGTGAACGCCCTCCAGGATCTGCTCGAGCGCACGCCGCCGGAGCTTGTCGGCGACGTGTATGAGGACGGCGGCGTTCTCACCGGCGGATCGGCTGCCATCTTCGGTTTCCCGCAGCTCCTGAGCCGCAAGGCCAAGATGCCGATCCGGCTGGCGGAAACGCCGGAGGACTGCGTTGCGCTCGGCGCAGGCAAAGCGATTCGCTATATCGATGAGATGGACAAAAAGGAATACGGCGCCCTGAATCCGCTCAGTGCGGCTTACTGAGGCGTTTTTCAAAGATCAAAAAAGCCCGCTCTGTGCGGTCCTCCTTTGGAGAGAAGGGACCGCACAGAGCGGGCTTTTTGCAGCTCAGTTTTTTATTTTCGTTCTTCCTGATCGCGGTATTTCTGCACGATCAGGTTGGCGCATTTGTAAACGTCGCCGCCGCCCAGCGTCAGGATCAGATCACCGGGCTGCACGCGGGCCATCGTGTAATCGGCCATCTCCTCAAACGTGGGGAACCACACCGCTCCAGGAATTTTCTCCGCCAGATCTTTGGCGTAAATGTGATACGTGTTCGTCTCGCGCACGGCCAAAATCTCTGAAAGCACAACATGATCGGGGATCGTGAGCGCCTTCGCAAAATCATTCAGCAGGAGATAGGTGCGGGAATACGTGTGCGGCTGGAACAGGGCCCACACCTCGCGGAAGCCCATGCGCTTTGCCGCGGAGAGCGTGGCCGTGAGCTCGGTGGGGTGGTGGGCAAAATCGTCCGCCACTGTGACGCCGCCAAAGCAGCCCAACACTTCAAAGCGGCGGTGCACGCCGTGGAATGCGTGCAGTGCGGATGCGATCGTTTCCGGCTCGATGCCCAGGAGATCGGCAGCCGCCGCTGCGGCCAGCGCGTTGAGAATGTTGTGCTTGCCGGGGATGGAGAGCTCCGCCCGGCACAGGGGTTTTCCGCTGCGGCACACCGTGAAGTCCTCGCAGGCTTTCGGTTCATCCCGCACGTCGGCGGCGCTGTAGTCGTTCCCGGGCTGCAGGCCAAAGGTTACGATGCGCGCGTTTGTCACGCCCTCCATTGCCTTTTTCACGTTTGGGTCGTCGCCGTACACCAGGAGGATGCCGGTCGTCTGCAGTGCAAACTGATGGAACGAGCGGATGATGTTGTCGATCGTGCCGAAATAATCCAGATGATCGGCGTCGATGTTCAGAATGATGGAGAGATACGGGTGAAGCTGCAGGAACGTATCCACATATTCGCATGCCTCGCACACGATTGTGTCGGAAGCACCTGCACGCCCGTTTCCGCCGATATACGGCAGCTTGCCGCCGATGATGGCGGAGGGGTCCGCACCGCCCATCAGGAGCGTCTGCGTCAATAGGGCGGTGGTGGTTGTTTTGCCGTGCGTGCCGGAAACGGCCACCGAACGCGGATACCGCTTTGTGACCAGCCCCAGCATCACGGACCGTTCAATGGCGGGAATGCCTTTTTCCCGCGCCGCCACAAGCTCAGGGTTGTCTTTGGGAACCGCCGCGCTGTACACCACGAGCGCCGCGCCGTCCACGTTTTCCGGCTTGTGCTCCGTGAACACAGGGATTCCGTACCCGCGCACGCGGTCGAGCGTGTCCGACTCGCTGCGGTCGGAGCCTGTCAGCTCATAGCCCTTGCTCAGCAGAATTTCCGCAATGGGGCACATGCCCGAGCCGCCAATTCCAATAAAATGGACCCGCTTCACGCGGGAGAGAATATCGTTTGTCTGAAGCATGAAGAGCGCTCCTTCTAAAAAGAAATGATGTTCATCTGTTTTCCGCTTTTTTGTGCGCAGGGGCGCCGCCGGAAACACGGACACACCTGCCTGTTCCTATCATACCCACAAATGGAGCCGTTTGCAAGGGGGATCCTTCTCTGTTCAAAAAAACACCTCCTCAAGGCACAACCTGTTTTCTTCTTCCATACTATGGTGTGAGCAATACTTTGACGCAACGCCGTGCGGAGTTTCCCGCGGCGCAGAAGGGTTTGATTTGAATGCTTGAACAGGAAACGTTTGGCCTTTTGGGCGGGGACAGCCGGCAGGCCGCTCTCGCCGCATCCCTTGCACAGGACGGCCATTCCGTATTTGCCTGGGGGCTGGAAGGCTTGCCGGCCGCTCCCGGCGTCCAAAATGCTTCACCGGAGGATGTCGTGGCACGCGCTTCCTCCATTTTGCTGCCGCTTCCCGTTTCCAAAGACGGGCGGCGGCTGAACGCGCCTTTCGCCGCGGGCAGCCCGCCTGAGCTGGACGGCGCGTTCTGGCGGAGCCTTCGCGGCAAAACCGTTTTCGGGGGCCAGCTCAGCCGGGTCAAAACACCGTGTCCGGCGGATCTGGCTGCACACGATTACGCGGCCCGGGAAGAATTCGCTGTCCGAAACGCCTGCCTCACGGCGGAAGGAGCCGTGGAGATCGCGCTGCGCGAATCCGAACGCGCGATTGCCGGCAGCGCGTGCCTGGTGGCCGGATATGGCCGTATCGGGCGTGCGCTTGCGCAGCTTCTGCGCGCAATGGGTGCGCGCGTGACAGCCAGCGCCCGGAAACCAAGGGATATCGCCTGGATTGAGGCGAGCGGCTGCCGCGCCGTGCAGACTTCCCGGGTCGGTTCCGGGGAGGAACCGTATGATCTCGTGTTCAACACCATCCCGGCGCCGGTTTTCACCCGCACTGTGCTGGCACGGCTGAAGACGGGCTGCATTGTGATCGATCTCGCCTCTCTGCCGGGCGGCGTGGATTTTTCCGCAGCAAAGGATCTGGGCCTGAAGGCCGTGCAGGCGCTTTCCCTGCCGGGCAAAACGGCGCCGGAATCCGCCGCGGAGATCATCAAGCAAACCGTTTATACCATTCTGGAGGAGGAAAAGCGATGAGAGAGATAACGCTGGGCTTCGCCATGTGCGGGTCTTTCTGCACGTTTGAGGCGGCCATGGATCAGCTTCGCGGCCTTGTGAAAGCCGGGTATCAGGTGATCCCCATCATGTCGCAGAATGCATATGGAACGGATACCCGTTTCGGCCGGGCCTGCGACTTTGTGTGGGAAGCGGAGGATATCTGCGGCAGAAAAGTCATTCACTCCATTGTGGGTGCGGAGCCTCTCGGCCCGAAAAATATGGTCGATGCGCTCGTGATAGCGCCCTGCACCGGCAACACATTGGCGAAGCTTGCCTGCGGCGTTACAGATACCCCCGTTACCATGGCGGCAAAATCCTGCCTGCGCATCGGCCTGCCGGTTGTTCTTTGTCCCGCCACAAACGACGCTCTCGCCGCTTCGGCGCAGAACATCGGGCGTCTTCTGAATACCAAAAATGTCTATTTTGTGCCCATGCGGCAGGACGATCCGGCGAAAAAGCCGTCCTCGCTTGTCGCGGATTTCAGCCAGCTTCTGCCCGCCGTGGAATCCGCCCTCAAAGGCCGTCAGATTCAGCCGGTGTTCTGCAAATTGTGAACCACCCTTGCCTCCGCACGCGGAACATGATATGATAAAAAAGCGGCGCCGTACCGTTCCGCTTCAGGAAAATGCGGTTTGACCAACGGAACAAGCGGGATTTTCTCCCGCGGAGCTGAAAAAAGGGAGTGTACAGCAGATGAGCGATTATCGGATTGATACGAAATGCATACATGCGGGTTACCACCCCGGCAACGGGGAGCCTCGCGTTCTGCCGATTGTGCAGAGCACGACATTCCGCTACGAAACCTCGGAGGCGATGGGCCGCCTTTTTGATCTGGACGACAACGGCTTTTTCTACACCCGCCTGGGCAACCCCACGCTTGATGCCGTGGAGCAGAAGATTGCCGCGCTGGAAGGCGGCGTGGGCGCCATGCTGACGTCCTCCGGTCAGGCTGCTTCGATGATGGCAATCATCAACATCTGCCATGCGGGCGATCACGTTGTGAGTTCGAGCGCCATTTACGGCGGCACCTTCAACCTGTTTTACAAGACGCTCAAGGAAATGGGCATCGGCTGCACCTTTGTGAATCCCGACAGCACGGAGGAGGAGCTGAACGCCGCGTTTCAGGATAATACGCGCTGCGTGTTTGCCGAAACGCTGGCGAATCCCTCGCTGGTCGTCACGGATTTGGAGCTTTTTGCCCGTGTCGCCCACGCGCACGGCGTGCCCCTGATTGTTGACAACACGTTCCCCACCCCCATCAATTGCCGTCCGTTCGAATTCGGCGCGGATATTGTCACCCATTCCACCACGAAGTATATGGACGGCCACGCTGTGCAGGTGGGCGGCTGCATTGTGGACAGCGGCAACTTTGACTGGAACAACGGCAAATTCCCCATGCTCACCGAGCCGGATGAGTCTTATCACGGCATTGTGTACACGGAGCGCTTCGGGAAAGCGGCCTATATCACGAAGGCGCGCACCCACCTCATGCGCGACCTCGGCGCGCAGGCCAGCCCCATGAATGCGTTCCTGCTCAACCTTGGCCTGGAAACGCTGGCTATCCGCATGGAGCGCCATTGCTCCAACGCGATGCAGGTTGCAAAGTTCCTGGAGAGCAATGATAAGATCAGCTGGATCAATTATCCGAGCCTCCCCGGCAACGCCTGCTATGAGCTGGCGCAGAAGTATATGCCGAACGGCACCTGCGGCGTTATCTCCTTCGGCGTGAAGGGCGGCAGAGAGGCAGCCATGCGCTTCATGGATTCCCTCAAGCTGGCCTCTGTGGTTACCCATGTAGCGGATCTTCGCACCTGCGTGCTGCATCCCGCCAGCACGACGCACCGCCAGATGAACGATGAGCAGCTCAAGGAAGCCGGCATCACGCCGGATCTCATCCGCATGTCTGTCGGTCTGGAGAATCCCGCCGACATCATCGGCGACATCGAGCAGGCCCTCGCCAACGCTTGACCCTGTTTTGCCGTCTGAAATTCCGCAAAAAAAGATGGACGCTTTGCGGCGTCCATCTTTTTTTGCGTTTTATTTCGTGCCGTCACTCCGTGAAGAAGCGCGCGCATTCACGGAACAGGATCCCGCGCTCCGGCCCCAGTGTGCAGACGTGCGGGCTGTTCGGAAGCTCGAGCAGAATCTTTTTCCGCGAAGAAGTTTCCGTCATGATCCATTCCGTGCTGCGGGGGTGGACGGTGCTGTCTTTCCCGGCCCGCACATTCAGGATTGGGCAGTGAATGCGGGGCAATCCTTTCCGTGCCAGGCGCATGAGCCAGTCGAGATCGGAAAGGCAGCGCACAGGCGTTTTCGAGTAGGTGTCGTTGTATTCTGCCAGGAAATCCGGGAAAACCTCCTTTCCTTCCCGGTCAGTGAAGAAGCGGATCACTGGCCACAGGGCATGCGAGAGGGGGAGCTTCTCGTTGTAAACGGAAAGCGCTGCGGCAATGGCGGCCACACGGCGCACAGGCCTTGTTTCCGCCAGCAGCAGGGCAAGCGCCCCGCCCATGGAAAGCCCTGCCACGCTCACGCGGCGGCACCGGCGGGAAAGTTTGTCGAACGCCTGCTGAGAGGCGCGGAACCAGTCAAACCAGCGCGTTTTGGCCATCTCCTCCGGCGTCAGCCCGTGGCCGGGCAGCAGGGGGGCATAAACGGTGAACCCCGTGTCACGGTGAAGCGATTCTCCCAGTGGGCGCATCGTGCCGGGCGTTGCGGTAAATCCATGCAGAAGCAGAATGCCGTCCTCTCGTGAGCCTTCCAAAGTGAAGGCCCGGCAAAGGGGATTTTGAGTCAAAGGTCCCATACAATCCTCTCCTTTCTTCTCCAGTATACAACAGAACGACGGAAAATGCGAGAGGAAACGTGCTGGTTCGCCGGCTATTCACACAATATTCAAAAGATTTGTCCTTTTATTCATTTCATGGATATGGTATAATAATGCACAGCGCGGTCAGCCGCTTGCCGGCCTGGCTGCACACCGCCCGTTTCGGGCGTTCAGGAATGTATTTCAGAATGGAGATGAGACAGAATGGCAGGCATCGAACACCGAATGATCTGTGATGGCGTCGAATTCCTGGGTTTTCGTGACCCGAAGTTCAAGACAGCGCGCATGTCTGTTCATTTTCTCCTTCCCATGTGTAAGGAGGAGGCCTCCGCCAACGCCTTGCTGCCCTTCCTGCTGAGCAGGGCTAGCCGGGAATATCCCGATTTCACAAAGCTGGAGCAGCGGCTGGCGGAGCTTTACGGCGCAAGCCTCAGCGCGGATGTGGACAAGGTGGGCGACATGCAGGTGCTCTCCGTCGCGGCTTCCGGCCTGGCGGATTGCTATGCCCTTGAGGGGGAACCCGTCCTGCAGCATCTTGCCGACCTGCTGTGCAGCGTGCTGTTTGACCCGCTGCTGGAGGACGGGCTTTTTCCGCTGGACGGCTTTGAGCAGGAAAAGCGCCAGACCATTGAATTGATTGAGACGGAGCTGAATGAAAAGCGATCCTATGCCCGCCAGCGCTGCGAATCGCTGATGTGCGCGGAGGAGCCTTACGGCCTGAGCCGGTACGGCACCAGGGAAGAGGTGGCCGCGCTGGAACGCCCACAGCTCACGGAATCGTGGAAGCATGTGGTCGCGCATGCGCCCGCCCGTGTGATTGTAATGGGAAACGGCGAGCTTGAGCCGCTTTATGAGCGGTTCTGCCGGGCATTCCGCGCGCTTTCGCGCGGGGCGCTGGTCCTCTGCGAAACGCACAATCGCCCTGCCGCCCCGCAGGTGCGCGAGGTGAGGGAAGAGCTGCCTGTGGCGCAGGCCAAGCTCGTCATGGGCTTCCGCACCGGCATTTTCCAGCCGCAGAAAGAGGTGGCCGCCATGCGCATGGCCATGACCATCTTCGGCGGCACGCCCAGCTCCAAGCTGTTTGTGAACGTGCGCGAAAAGCAGAGCCTCTGCTATTACTGCGGCGCGTCCTACAACAGCATGAAGGGCATCGTGCTTGTGCAGAGCGGTGTGGAGGAGAAAAACATCGAGAAAGCACGCGCGGAAATTCTGAAACAGCTCGCCGAACTGCAGCGGGGCCGGTTCACGGAGGAGGAATGGTCTGCCGCGAAGCTCAGCCTGCTCAATGCCTACCGCACGACGGCGGATTCGTTGGGCGCCCTGTCCGGCTGGCTGCTCACGCAGTCGCTCAGCGGGCGTCCGCTCACGCTGGAGGAGGCTGCAGCGGAAATGGAAGCCGTCACGCGCGAGGAGATCGTCGCCGCAGCCAATCAGCTTGCGCTGGATACCGTTTACTGTCTGGTAGGGAAGGGGGCGGCAGTATGAGCGCAGCCATCAGGGAAATCCGCAACGACCGGGTGCGGGAACACTATTATGAGATCGATCATCCTTCCGGCCTGCGGATTTTGCTCTATCCGAAGGAACACAACAGTTCCACCTACGCCGTGTTCGGCACGCATTACGGTTCTATTGACACCACCTTCCGCGTGGAGGGAGAAGAGCCCTGCACCGTGCCGGAGGGCATCGCGCATTATCTCGAGCACAAACTGTTTGAGAGCGAAGACGGGGACGCGTTTGAGCGCTATGCCAAAACGGGTGCCTCCGCCAATGCCTATACATCCTTTGACCGCACCTGCTATCTGTTCTCCTGCACAGACCGCTTCTATGAGTCGCTGGAGATCCTGCTCGATTTCGTGCAGAAGCCGTATTTCACGGAGGAGACGGTGCGCAAGGAGCAGGGTATCATCGGCCAGGAGATCCGCATGTATGACGATGACCCGCAGTGGCGCGTGATGTTCAACCTGCTCGATTCTCTTTACCACACTCACCCTGTGAAAATTGACATTGCCGGCACGGTGGAGAGCATTGCCAAGATCACGCCGGATTATCTTTACCAGTGTTACCGGACCTTCTATAACCTCCACAATATGGTCCTCTGTGTGGCGGGCCGGTTCGACGTGCAGAAGGTGCTTGACCTGTGTGACCGCCTGCTGATTCCCAGCAAGCCGCAGCGCATTGAGCGCATTTTCAAGCCGGAGCCACCGGAGATCGTGCGTTCGCGCGTGGAGGAGAAGCTTTCCGTTGCCATGCCGATGTTCCAGCTCGGCTTCAAGGAGTCGGTGACGGGCGCCGGGCGTATCACCACAGAAAAGGATGCGGCGACGGATGTCCTTCTGGAGGCGCTCGCGGGCGATGCTTCGCCCCTGTTCCGCCGCCTGCTGGATGCGGGTCTCATCAACGAATCTTCATTTGGCTATGAATATTTTGAGGGTGACGGCTATGCTTCCGTGATCTTCTCGGGCGATTCCCGCGATCCGGACCGCACGGCGGAGGAAATCCGCAGGGAGATCGCGTCCGTGCGCGAAAACGGCCTTTCCCAGGAATCCTTTGAGCGCGCCAAAAAAGCTATCTACGGCAGGACGGTGGCCTCCCTCAACAGTGTGGAAAACATTGCGAACGGCCTTGCAGCCATGGCGTTCAGCGGGCGCGGGCTGTTTGAATATTTTGATTGTGTTGCCAATCTCACGCGCGAGGATGTGGTCCGCCGCCTGGAGGAGCAGCTTCTTCCGCAGTACAGCGCCCTTTCGGTGATTCTCCCTCTCGACGAATCGTGAGGGAGCGGTTTTTTCCGTCGTCCCAGAGCCGCGGGCGGGACGGTATCCTCTTTCATTTTTCCGCGGAGAAATGGTGAAACATATGTATCAGGTAACCTTTCCCGGGCTGGGCATTGAATTTGACGTGAACCCGGTCGCCTTTGAGTTTGGACCCGTCCAGATTGGTCCGTTTGAGTTCGGTACAGTGTATTGGTACGGCATCATCATTGCCTTCGGTCTGATTCTGGCTTTCCTCTATGCCAGCCTGAGCTGCAAAAAAATGCATATCAATGAGGATAAGCTCCTCAACTGCGTGATCGCCGGCGTTATTTTCGGCATAATCGGTGCCCGCTTGTATTATGTGATTTTCTATCCCGGCGATACGTACCGCAACGATCCCATCCAGATCTTCAACATTCATCAGGGCGGCCTCGGCATTTACGGCGGCGTGATTGCGGCTCTGCTTGCCGGCGCTGTCACCGCAAAGATCTGCAAGATGAAAGTCGGCGCTGTGCTCGATGTGGCTGCGCTCGGTTTCCTGATCGGCCAGGGCATCGGCCGCTGGGGCAATTTCTTCAACCAGGAAGCGTTCGGCAGTGAAACCTCTCTGCCCTGGGGCATGCAGAGCGAGGCAACGGAGCTTGTCGCCTCCGGTCCGGTGCACCCCTGCTTCCTCTATGAGTCCATCTGGTGTCTGCTCGGCTTTGTGCTGCTGCACATTTTCACGCGCAGGCTTCGCCATTACGACGGTCAGACGTTCCTGCTCTATATGCTCTGGTACGGATTCGGCCGCTTTTTCATCGAGGGCATCCGCACTGACAGTCTCATCATCCCCGGCACGGGCCTGCGCGTGTCCCAGGTGGTTGCGCTGGCCTCCGTCGCGGTTGCCATTGTGCTGCTGATTGTCTTCCGTTCCCGCACGTCGCTTTCCGGCTGCGGCGCGAAAAAGATTATGGCGATGAATGTCGTGTCGGATGAAGTGCCGGAAACAACGGACGAGGCGGATGAGGGCGACGGCAAGAGCACGATTTTCGGGGATCTGCCCATGGAGGATCTGATTTCCGATGAGGGGGACGCCCTCGCTTCCGATGAGAAAAAGGACGAGCCGGCCCGGAAAGAGGAAGAGAACCAGGAAGAGGAGAAAAAGGAGGAGAACAGCGTTGGCGGTCAGAATTGACGGAAAAGCCGTTGCGGCCACTGTGCGTGCCGGTGTGGCGGAAGAGGTTGCCGCCCTGAAAGAAAAGGGCATTTGCCCCGGCTTGGCCGTCGTCATTGTGGGCGACGATCCGGCTTCCCGCACTTATGTGAACAACAAAAAGAAGGCCTGTGCGGAAACGGGTATTTATTCCGAAGAGTATGCGCTCCCCGCTTCCACCACGCAGGAGGAATTGCTCCGGCTTGTGGAAATGCTGAATCACAAGAAGGACATCCACGGTATTCTTGTGCAGTCGCCGTTGCCGGACGGGCTCGACGAGGAGGCCGTTGTGGAAGCGATCAGCCCGCAGAAGGATGTGGACGCGTTCCACCCCGAAAATGTGGGCCGCATCATGATTGGGAATTTCCATTTTCTTCCCTGCACGCCGGCAGGCGTGATGGAGCTGCTGCGCTCGCAGAACATTGAAGTGGCAGGCAAACGCTGTGTCGTGATCGGCCGCAGCAACATTGTCGGTAAGCCAATGGCCATGCTCCTGCTCCACCAGAACGGCACTGTCACCATCTGCCACAGCAAAACGCAGAATCTGGCGGAGATCTGCCGCAGCGCCGATATTCTCGTCGCGGCGGTGGGAAAACCGAAGTTTGTCACGGCTGACATGGTGAAACCAGGCGCCGTGGTGATCGATGTCGGCATGGACCGCGATGAAAATGGCAAACTATGCGGCGACGTAGATTACGCGAACGTTGAGCCGAAGGTTGGCTACATCACGCCGGTTCCCGGAGGCGTGGGTCCGATGACGATCGCCATGCTGCTGAAGAACACAATCACAGCCGCCAAGCTTCAGAACGGATGGCAGTATGAGGCGTAAGGCGGCACGCCGGATGAGGGTGAGCACGCGTTGAGCAAACTATTGGACAGGATTCACAGCCCGGAGGATCTGCGCAGCCTGACCCCTGAGGAGCTGCGGCGGCTCAGTGTGGAAATCCGCACGCTGATCATTCGGACGGTGTCTGAAAACGGCGGCCACCTTGCCTCCAATCTCGGTGCGGTGGAGTTGACCATTGCCCTGCATTATGTGTTTCCTTCCCTGAACGACAGAATTGTGTGGGACGTTGGCCATCAGTCCTATACACATAAAATTCTCACAGGGCGCAGCGATCAGATTGGCACCATCCGCACCCAGGGCGGTCTTTCCGGTTTCCCGAATCGGGAGGAAAGCCCATATGATCCATTTACAGTCGGCCATGCCAGCACTTCCATCTCCATGGCGCTTGGCCTTGCGGAGGCCAAGCGCCTGGCCGGAGAACCAGGCAACGTTGTTGCCGTGATCGGCGACGGCGCGCTGACGGGCGGCTTGGCGTATGAAGGCTTGAACAACGCTGGCCGTTTCCCGGGAAATTTTATGGTGGTTCTGAATGACAACACCATGTCTATTTCCCGGAACGTGGGCTCGATGGCCGGCTACCTCGCCACCATTCGCACAAAGCCGGGATATCTCCGCGCGAAGAGCAGGGTGGAGCGGGTGCTCGATCACATCCCCGGCATCGGACCGCGCATCCACCACGGCGTGTCCCGGATGAAATCCGCCGTCAAGAGGCTGCTCTACAGGAGCACCCTGTTTGAAGATATGGGGTTTCGGTACTACGGCCCCTTCGACGGGCATAATATTGATAAGCTCATTGAAGTATTCGAACATACGCGTGAAATTCAGCACCCGATGCTGATACACGTCATCACCGACAAGGGAAAAGGCTATTCGTTTGCAGAGCAAGATCCGGGCGCGTTTCACGGTGTCTCGCCATTTGACGTTGCCACAGGGGAGACGCCCGTTTCCGGAGACAATTTTTCTTCCGTGTTCGGCAACCTGCTGTGCGAGCTGGCAGAAAAAGACGAGCATATCTGTGCCGTGACGGCAGCCATGGAACTCGGAACCGGACTTTCCGGTTTTGCATCCCGTTTCCCATCCCGATTCTTTGATGTCGGCATTGCGGAGGAGCACGCCGTTGCGTTCTGCGGCGGTTTGGCGGCGGGAGGGCAGCTCCCTGTCTTTGCGGTTTACTCCACCTTCCTGCAGCGGGCCTATGACCAGATCGTCCACGATGCGTCGCTGCAGAATGTTCATCTGGTCCTTGCAGTTGATCGGGCGGGCATTGTGGGGGAAGACGGCGAAACACACCAGGGTGTGTTTGACACTGCGTTTTTGGAGGCAATCCCGAATGTCACCGTGTTTTCCCCCAGCTATTATGATGATCTGCGGCTGGATCTGAAAAAAGCGCTCTATGAGTGCAGCGGTGTGGCGGTGGTGCGGTATCCCCGCGGACGCCAGCTTTTCCGCCCGCACGATTACTGGCCCGGCCGCCTGTTTTATACGGCTGCGGAAGCGGCAGATCCCTCTCAAATCATCCTGGTTTCCTATGGCAGGCTTTTCGCCTTTACATATGAAGCTTGTGACGCACTGCGCGCATCAGGCTTTGATATTTCCTGCATGCGTCTTGACCCCATTCTTCCGCTTTCGGCAGAGGTTGTAAAGAGGATTGCCTTGTCGGCTGAAATTTTCTTCTTTGAGGAAGGAATGGAGGCGGGCGGCGTTGGGGAGCACCTGAACCTGCTCCTCTCCCGCGCTGGCTGGAACGGCGCTTTCCATTTGAAGGGGATCTGCGGGTTTGTCAAGCACGCGCCCATGGAAAAAACACTTGCCGGGCTTGGCCTCGATGGCCGTGCCATGGCGGATTTCGTACGATCGGAGTGCAGAACGTGTCAGAGAAAAGAAGGATAGACGCTCTTTTGGTTGAGCGCGGCCTGGTGCCCAGCAGGGAGCGGGCCAAGCTTCTCATCATGGAGGGGCTGGTCTATATCAACCATCAGAAGACAGACAAGGCGGGTGACACCGTCCCTGCAGATGCTGAGGTGGAAGTGCGCGGCAAAGGGCTTCCCTATGTCAGCCGCGGCGGCCTGAAGCTGGAAAAGGCGATGGCCCAGTTCCCGATTGTGCTGGACGGCAAGATCACGATGGATATCGGCGCGTCAACCGGCGGCTTTACGGACTGCATGCTGCAGAACGGAGCGGCCCGCGTCTATGCCGTCGATGTCGGATACGGCCAGCTCGCATGGAAGCTGCGCACCGATCCGCGCGTGGTGAATCTGGAGCGCACGAATGTGCGCTATCTCACAGCCGAGCAGGTGCCGGAGCAGGTGGATTTCTTCAGCGTCGATGTGTCGTTTATCTCGCTTTCACTCGTGCTGCCAGCCGCGTTCCCGTTCCTGCGGGAGAACGGCGAGGCGGTGTGCCTGGTGAAGCCCCAGTTTGAGGCGGGCCGCGGCAAGGTGGGGAAAAAGGGCGTGGTGCGCGATCCCGCCGTACACCGGGAGGTATTGGAAAAGGCGGTCGGCTATGCGCTTTCGAGCGGTTTTTCCCCGCTCGGGCTCACTTATTCTCCTGTCAAGGGGCCTGAGGGAAACATTGAATATCTTTTGTATCTCAGACGCGAGGCGCAGCCGCGCGCCGGAGAACTGCCGGAGCTTTCGGAGCTGGTGGAGGAATCCCATCGCGTGCTGAACGGCGGTGGCACGGTATGAAGATTTTGATTCAGCCGAACCTCACCAAGGCGGGTGCGGCGCGCCACACAGCCCGCGTGATTTCCAGGCTGTCGGAGCTCGGCGTTGCCTGTCTCATGGAAGAACAGTTCCGCTTTGCGTTTGACGGCTTGCCCCTCGCCTTTTGTGAAGAGCCGTCCGACGGCTTTGCCGCCTGCGATGTTGTGATCGCGGTCGGCGGGGATGGTACGATTATTCGATCCGCCAAGGATGCCGCTGCGTTCGGCAAGCCTGTGCTGGGCGTCAATGTCGGGCGGCTCGGTTTTGTGGCAGGCCTCGAAACGGATGAGCTCGATCGTCTTCCTCTTCTGATGGAGGGGGAATATCTTGTCGACGAGCGTATGATGATCGAGGTCCGGCTCGAGCGGGAAGGGGAAGCGTTTTCCTATTACGCGCTGAATGATGTTGTCATGGCGCGCGGCGCGCTCTCGCGCATCCTCGATTTCCGCGTGCTCCTTAACCGGAGCCACGTGGGCGATTACCGGGCAGATGGGCTTATCGTCTCCACGCCTACCGGCTCTACCGCCTATTCGCTTTCGGCGGGCGGGCCGGTGATCGATCCGGGCATGCGCTGCCTGCTGCTCACGCCGATCTGCCCGCATTCCCTTTTTACAAGACCCGTTGTGTTTGGGGAAGGTTCCTGCCTGAGCCTGCAGGCCAGCTCCACAGAGGACGGCGTGAACTGCTACCTCACGGTGGACGGCCAGATTTCCATTCCGATGAAAGACAACGAGCCTGTTCTCTGCCGGAAGGCGGAGCGCGCCGCAAGGCTTTTGAAGCTGAAAAGCACCAACTTTTATGAAGTGGTCAACAAAAAGCTTGCAGAGAGGAGAAGCTGAATGAAAAAGAGACGACATGAAAAAATCCTGCAGCTCATCGCCAGCCATATGGTGGATACGCAGGAAGAGCTTCTTCGGCTGCTGCGGGAAGAAGGGTATGAAGTCACGCAGGCCACCGTCTCGCGCGATATCAAGGAGCTTCGCCTTGTCAAGACACAGACGGGAAACGGGCGATACCGCTACACAGCCCCAAAAGACGGCGCGCGCGATATTTCCTCCCGCTTTTTCTCGCTGTTTTCGGAAAATACGGTTTCCGTGCAGAGTGCCTGCAACATTGTGGTGATCAAGTGCCTCACTGGCATGGCGCAGGCCGTGTGTGCCGCCATGGATTCCCTGCATTGGGAGGGCATCGTCGGCACGCTTGCCGGAGATGACACCATCCTTGCCGTGATGCAGGATGAGGCCTGCGCCAGGCGCTTTGTGGAAGAGCTGCGCCGGATGATGGGGTGACATTCCATGTTGTCTGAATTGTATATCGAAAACATTGCCGTGATTGAAAAAGCCACAGTCCGCTTTCAGCAGGGCCTCAATATCCTCACGGGTGAAACGGGCGCGGGCAAATCGATTGTGATCGATTCCATCCATGCCGTTCTGGGCGAACGTGTGTCGCGGGATCTGGTGCGCACCGGGGCGAAGGCCGCTTTTGTAAGCGCTTCCTTTGAAGGGCTTTCTCCTGCCGTGCTGGAAAAAGCCCGCGAGCTGGGCGCGGAGCCGGAAGAGGGTGTGCTGCTTCTGCAGCGCACCCTCTCGGCGGAGGGGAAAAGTTCCTGCCGTGTGAACGGCCGGCCGGCTGCTCTTTCCGTGCTGCGCGAGCTGGGGCGGATGCTGCTTTCCATCCACGGTCAGCACGATGCCTATGAGCTGCTCTCGCCGGAGCTCCACCTGGCGTATGTGGACCGCATGGGGGAAACGGCGGAGCTGTTGGCCTCCTATCAGTCGGCTTACCGTGAGATGGAGCAAAACCGGCATCAATGGGAGAAGCTGCAGATGGATGAGGGCGACAAGGCGCGCCGGATCGATCTGCTGCAGTATCAGGTTCAGGAGCTGGAGGATGCAGCCGTACAGGTTGGGGAGCGGGAGGAACTGACCGCCCGCAAAACGCTGTACCAGAACAGCGGTAAAGTTTCCGCGTCGCTTGAACAGGCCCGTCTCTGCCTGGAAGGCGGCGAGGAAGGGGGAGGCGCTGTCTCGGAGGTACAGGAGGCTGCCGCCGCGCTGGGAGACGCAGCGCGCTTTTTCCCGGAGCTGCAGGAAGCGGCGGATCGGCTCGATGCCCTTTCCTATGACCTGCAGGACTGCCGCGATTCCCTGCGCGACTATGGCAGCCGCCTCGATTACGATCCCGCTCAGCTCGAACAGATCGAAGAGAGGCTCGATTTGCTGTACCGCCTCGGCCTGAAATACGGCGCCACGGAGGAAAAGATGCTGGCCTATCTCGACAACTGCAGGGCGGAGCTGGAAACCATCTCCCTCTCGGAGGAGCACATGGCGGAGTATGCAGAGGCCTATCGCGCTGCCAAAAAACAGGCCCGCGCGCTGGCTGAGGAGCTTTCCAAACGGCGGCGGAAAGCGGCGCGCGATCTTTCTGCCCGCGTGCAGGAGGAACTCCGTTTTCTCGATATGCCGAACGTGCGCTTTGAAGCGCAGCAGACGCCGGGTGAACTCAGTCCCACAGGTGCGGATCGGTTGCAGTTCCTTGTCTCCACCAATCCCGGCGAACCGCCGAAGCCGATGGCGAAGATCGCCTCCGGCGGCGAGCTTTCCCGTATCATGCTGGCGCTCAAGACGGTGCTGGCAGATCGCGATGTTGTGGGCTCCATGATTTTCGACGAGGTGGATGCAGGCGTCGGCGGCAGCGCGGCCAACAAGGTGGGCCGCAAACTCAAGCAGGTTTCCCGCAGCCGCCAGGTCATCTGTGTCACACATTCCGCACAGATCGCCGCCATGGCGGACACTCATTTCCAGATTGAGAAAAAGGTTTCCGGCGGGCGGACATACACCGCCGTGCGTGCGCTTTCGGAAGAGGAGCGGCAGGCTGAGGTGGCCCGCATGATCGGAGGATCGGAGGTCACGCCCCTCACGCTGCAGAATGCGGCGGAGATGATTCGGCTGGCGCAGTCCTTCTGATTCGTGTCCTTTGATGCGCTGCCCTGCCGCCGGAAAGGGCTTGACTTTTTCAGGAAGCACGATATAATAGGGATATCGGCTGGGAAGGGAAGAAGTACCCCGCCGCCTTCTTTTCAGAGAGCCTGCGGCTGGTGGAAGCAGGCAGGAAGAGCGGGAGAAATACATCCCGGAGCCGCCGGGTGGAACGCGGAGTATTCCGCCAGTAGATCCGGCCGTGTGCGCCCGTTACCGCGCAAGGGTATGTTTGTACCCATGAGGCCGCAGTCGTGAGGCTGTGGTGAACTGAGGTGGTACCGCGGTTTATGCCGCCCTCTGCATCAAAACGCAGGGGGCGTTTTTCATGCCCCCGAAGATGGAGGTTTCAACATGGGAGTATTTGATGAACTGCAGGCAAGAGGATTGATTGCTCAGCTCACGAACGAGGAGAAAATCCGCGATCTGATCAACAACGGCAAGATCACATTCTACATCGGCTTTGACCCCACGGCGGACAGCCTGCATGTCGGCCATTTTGTGCAGATCATGGTCATGGCGCATATGCAGCGGGCCGGCCATGTGCCGATCGCACTGTTCGGCGGCGGCACGGGCATGATCGGCGACCCCTCCGGCAAGACGGACATGCGCAAAATGCTCACGCGCGAGACGATCGAACACAACATCGCCTGCTTCCAGAAGCAGATGGCCCGGCTCATCGATTTTTCGGACGGCAAGGCCATCATGGCGAACAACGGAGACTGGCTCCTGAACCTGAACTACATTGATTTTCTGCGCGAAGTGGGCGTGCATTTCTCCGTGAACCGCATGCTTGCCTGTGAGTGCTACAAGCAGCGCCTGGAGCGCGGCCTCTCCTTCTTTGAGCTGAACTACATGCTCATGCAGAGCTACGATTTCCTCGAGCTGAACCATCGCTACGGCTGTGTCATGGAGCTCGGCGGTGATGATCAGTGGAGCAATATCATCGGCGGCGTGGAGCTTCTTCGCAGGAAGGAAGGCAAGGATGTTTACGGCATGACCTTCACCCTGCTCACCACCAGCGAGGGCAAAAAGATGGGCAAAACAGAGAAGGGCGCCGTCTGGCTTGATCCGGAAAAGACGTCTCCCTTCGATTTCTATCAGTACTGGCGGAATGTGGACGACGCAGACGTCATCCGCTGCATGAAGATCCTCACGTTCCTGCCGCTTGAGGAGATTGAAAAGTATGCAAAGCTGGAGGGCGGCGAGCTGAACCGCGCGAAGGAAACCCTTGCGTTCGAGGTTACCAAGCTGATCCATGGCGAGGAGGAAGCCGTGAAGGCGCAGGACGCAGCCCGCGCGCTGTTCGGCAGCGGTGTGAGTGCGGACAACATGCCTTCCGCTTCCGTTCCGGCTTCCCTGTTTGAGGGCGGTGACGCCGGCCTGCTCGACGTGCTGCTGGCCGCGAAGCTGATTCCCTCCAAGAGCGAAGGCCGCCGCCTGGCGGAGCAGGGCGGCCTTATGGTGGACGATCGCCGCGTGGAGAGCGCTGCCGAACGTCTGCCGCTCTCCACGTTTGAAAAGGGATACATTCACGTGAAGAAGGGCAAGAAAGTCCATCTGAAGAGTACGATTGAAGCCTGAGCAATCGCTTGGGCGCGGCCGGAAGCGCAGCTCCCGGCCGTTACTTTTCGATCGCCCTTGTGCGGTCGGGAAAGGAAAACAGCGCGCCTGCCGCGCTGAGACAACGCGATGCAGAAAGAAACCTGGGGGAGGCGTGCGCTCTGGCTGCTGCCCCCGGCCGTCACACTGGCACTGCTTTCGGCCGTCTTTTCCGTTTACGGCCTGTTCCCCTTCGGCAGCAACACGATCTCCTGGTGTGACATGAATCAGCAGACGCTTCCGCTGCTCATGGATTTCAAGGATATTCTCAGCGGCAGCGCTTCCCTGTTCCTGAACCAGCAGAACGCAGGCGGCATGAATTTCTGGGGCGTGTTCCTCTATTATCTTTCCAGCCCGTTTTCTTTCCTCGTGCTGATTGTGGAAAAGGCGGATTTCTTCCGGCTGGCCAACGTCCTGGTTGCGCTGAAAATGGCTGCTTGCTCGGTCACGGCTTTTGCCTTTTTCCGCCGCCGTTTTTCGCGCCTTTCCGCTGTGCAGGCGGTTGTGCTCAGCGTGCTCTACGCTTGTTCCGGCTATGTTCTCATGTATTACCAGAACATTGTCTGGCTTGACACGGTGTATCTGTTCCCGCTTTTTCTTTTGGCGCTTCTTCGCCTGGCAGAACAGGAAAAACCGGCCGCTTACATCGCTGCCCTCACGGCGCTGCTCGCCGTGCAGTTTTATCTCAGCTACATGGTGATCCTTTTCCTGATTCTGGGAAGCGGCATCTGGCTTCTCACGCAGAAAAAGGAAGCGCGCGGCAGGCAGGCGGTGCTGCTTGGCGTTTCCACCGCTTCGGCTGGCCTGCTCTCCGCGCCGGTGTGGCTGCCCTCGCTTCTGGAATACATGGCCTCGGCCCGCACGAACGATCTGCTGCAGAATCTTCGCGTGGGGAACCTTGTGTCTCATCTCGACACTACATTGCCAGTTGTGTTCAGCACGGCGGCCGTGGCGGCCGCGTTTGTGCTCACGCTCCTCTATTGGCGGCGTGCGTCCGGCGCCATCCGCACGGCGTTTGCGCTGTTTATCCTGCTGCTGCTTCCCCTCTTTGTGGAGCCGATTCACAAAATGTGGCACATGGGCAGTTATCAGGCGTTCCCCCTGCGCTATGGCTTCATCACGGTGTTTCTCGGCCTCGCGCTCTATGCGTTTGTTCTCTCCGGGGAGGAAAAGCTGCCGGAAAGCCGGTTTGCGCGCTCGCCATTTCCTTTTTTCCTGGCATTGCTCGCCGTGGCGCTGCCATTTGTTGCCTCCACCGTGTTGCTGCATTTCCGGTTTGAGGATCTTTCCTCCTACACCAGCACGCTTTGGGGTTCTTCGGAGTCGCTTTCTCTGCTCTTCCTGTTCTTTCTCCCCGCGTTTCTGGCTTGGGCAGTCCTGGGATTGTTTTTCCGGGAGGGGTTGCTGCCGCGCCGCGCCGTCTCCGTGCTGCTCTGTGTCCTGCTCTGCGTGGAAGTGCCTTTCCAGATGAGCGTCTATATGGGCTCTGCGGCGTCAAGCGCGGATCGCCAGGAGGCTGTTTTTGATCTGGAGGGAGAAGTGGAGGAGGATACGCTGTTCCGTGTGAAGAACGCGGAAAAGGAATTCGACGTCAACCTTCTCGGCGCCATCGGCTACCCGACGCTCAATCACTATACCTCGCTGACCTCGCAGTCTTTCCTGTTTGGAATGAAGAAGCTCGGCTATTCCTCCTACTGGATGGAGGTCAATTCCAACGGCGGAACGGCGCTGACGGATGCTCTGCTTGGCAACCGGTACACAGTTTACCGCATGGCGGACCTGCCGGAGGGGAGCGAGGTTGCCTATCAAAACGGCGTATATGCCATGGTGGAGGCCGGAATTTCCTTGCCCTTCGGGTTTCCTGTTCCTTCTTCTGCCGTTTCTTCCTTGTCCAATCTTCCTGACGAGGTTGTGCGTATGGATCTCCAGCAGGAAATCTTTGCGTCTGTTTTCGATTCTTCGGAACAACTGGTCACGGAGTATGAGCCGGAAGCGCTCGTGAATCTCACGGTGGATCGCGGGGAAAAATGGGAACTCACGCCGCAGTTGGAAAACGGCCGCGCCTATCTGCAGTACCGGATCGACGTGAAGGGGGAGCAGACGCTCTATTTCGATTGCTTTGATGAACTTCACAACTACCTTTATGAGCCGATCAACGGTTCCTTCCACGTCTTTGTCAACGGAGAGCTTGTGGAACAGGAGTATCCCTCGCAGTCAAGCAATGGGTTGGTGTGCCTCGGTTCTTTTGAGGAAGAATCCGTGCTGGTGCAGGTTGAGCTGCTCCGAGCATGCACCGCCCGTTCCTTCGGCGTCTACGGCATGGATTTGAACACGCTGCGCACCGCGTGTGAAAGCGTGCAGGGTGAGGGCCTGCGGGAGGAAAACGGGAAGCTTCTCGGCTCCTTCCAGGCGGAGGAGGGAGACTGGCTGTTTGTGCCCGTCTGCAATACGGGCGGCCTTTCCGCTGAGGTAAACGGCAAGGAAGCGGAGGTCGTTTCCGTATTGGACTGCTTCTTCGCAGTCCCGCTCGAAGCGGGGGAAAACCGTGTGGTGATCTCCGCTTCTGCGCCCGGTCTGGCGTTCGGCCTTCTGCTTGGTGCAGCCGGGCTGCTTTGCGCCGTTGCTCTCGTGTGGTTCCTCAGGAAAAAGGGATACCCGCGTTTCTTCCGTTTCCTTGAACGCCCGGCTCTCATCCTGTTCACGTTTCTCTGGGCCGGCGTGTTCTTCGCCGTTTACCTGTTCCCGCTTATTCTTTTCTTCACGCGCTGACTGGAAACCTGTGTTAGCTGCCGCTTTACTGCGCGGGGCGGCCGATCGGACGGCGCCATCTGTTTCTTTTGCTTTCAAAGAGAAGAAAGCGCGTGAAAAATGCTTTACTGCTCATTCTGCGGCATGGCTTTTCTGGGCCATGCCGTTTTTGATCTGCCGCAAAAAAACGGACACATAATAAAAATGGAACCAAATTGGTCGTTCCGTTGTATATGAAGGCAAAGGGGGGGTGAGAACATGACCATAGACGAATACATTCAGTTGTATGGCCCCCGCCTGTATGGCCTTTGCCTGACACTCTGCCGCTCTGAACCGGAGGCGGAGGATCTGTATCAGGAGACCTGGCTGCGCGTGGTGGAGCAGTTTCACCGCTATGATCCGGCGCGGGAATTTGAGCCGTGGCTCACCCGCATCTGTGTCAACCTCTATCGGAATCTGCTCCGCCGTCTTGTCCGCAGCCCCATCCGGCAGTCCTTTTTTTCCACGGAGGAGAAGGAAGCACTTCTCAATAGCGCGGCGTCTCCTCCGGTTCCGGCACGGGAGGACTATGCGGAGCTGCACAGCGCCATTGCCCGCCTGCCGGAAAAACTCCGTGTTGCCGTAATCCTTTTCTATTTTCGCGATATGGATATCCATTCTGCGGCGTCTATCCTGGGTGTCGCGCC
>ERZ1643247.975-NODE-975-length-29807-cov-20.600968_pt1 | contig 29807 bp, 50 predicted proteins | sample MGYA00579264_ERZ1643247 | MGnify/ENA primary metagenome ERZ1643247 (study PRJEB29033, sample SAMEA4952262) | chicken gut metagenome | biome: Broiler Chicken; feature: Gastrointestinal Tract; material: Caecum | place: Ireland | collected 2018 | study: Broiler... | reverse complement strand
CGTGCATGTACGGCGCTAAGCCATTTGAAACACTTCGGCCATCAATGATGTTGTGGTTTACGATTGGTCTATCGCCTTTAGAGACGAGCTGTGATAGCAAGCCGATTACCGTGTCAAACTTAGCTTCCAGCTTCGCAATTGATGTATCGTTAGCACTTTGGCTGCGGTCATCTGGCGCTTCACCAGCAAATCTAGCAACCGCTTCAGAAAGCAACTGCCAAGCTCTGCCTCTTTTTGCAACATCAGTCGGAATAACGTATTCTGGCTTATTCTCTTCAGCTAACTCATAAATGCCGTGGTTAGAAACTAATCCGCCGTTCCTATAACCGTGACCGTGACCGATGACAGAAAGCATATTGCTGCCATAGCGGGATTTCGCATAAGCAATACCAGCTAAAAGGTTATCGTAGCCATTGAAGATGTCCCCATGACCCGGAAATTTAAAAGCATTGAAAGTCCTAGATGTGGTCTGAACCAAACCTTTTGCAAGGTCGCCAGTCAAAGTATTGATATCAGTATATCCACCTTGTACCGCTTTAGGATTACCACCAGACTCACTTTGGATTTGGCGCAACCAAGCATTTGTATATGCTTCATTGTCAGGCAAACCGTTAGCTCTCAAAGCTTTTTTAACGAGGCTCGCCCAACGACTAACCTCACCACCTGCTGGGTTGTCTTGAGGTCCTCCTCCGTCACCGTTTAATGGCGCAAGCATTTTAGCAATCCAGTCAAACATGCCGCCAACTTGATTCTTGATAAGTTTGCGAAGTGGTGAATTTTCTTCTTTGGCTTTATCTGCAACGTGTACCCCAAAATCAAGGAAAGTATCAACCATTGAAATTGGACGTCCAGAAAAGGCGTGGTAAGCGTGACTACCTGCATAGTTGTATTCTTCACCTGAGAACATATCGCCAGAAACACCAGAAACCGTTGAAACGTGGTTTTGACCGTTCTTAGCATAAACCGCAACCATGCCGGGTCGAGGTGTACTACTGCGTGGAACTCGTGCATTAAGCCACATATTACCGTTACCAAGACCGCTAAATAAGCTTGGGTTAACACCTTGATTGCTCAATCGAGATGCGACGAACGAAACACATTCCTTAAAGAAGTATCCCCAAGGGTCAGTACCACTGTCGGCTGCTCTATCTTTAAATTGGTAATCGTCCCCAATAGCACCAGCCTGAACTTCTGGTGAAGCTTTTTCATTCGCCATAGACCAGAGTTCCTTCCACCAGTCCTTAGCGTTTTCGATTGGCTTTTTATAAAGCGCATTCCCTAAATGCTTAAACATGCCGTCTAAGTTGTCAGATTTTGGATTGAATTTCTTAGCCAGCGTATCGATTGGGTGCGCCACAGCGTCAGTGATGAAGCTTAGCATTTTAGTAAACTTGTCAACACCATCTTTCAAACCGTCCCAAACTGAACCTGCCACATTTGTAGCTGTATTCCAAACCTTAGACCAGAATCCTGTACCTTTGGCAAACGGTTTAGCGCCTGATAGCATAGCCCATTCGCTAGCGTTTAATACTTCTGCCCCCGCTGGCAACACTGCATAAGTATTACGGCCAGGGACTGGATGAATGTCGCCGTTAGGCATGATAACCGCTTCTTGGTTACCTGTTTCCGGGCTGTCGTTCCCATCATTTAACAAAGCTAGCGTAGTTTTGGTAATCGGGTTGCGATAACCATTAAAGAAACCTGTACCGTTTGCAAACTTAGGAACTTCTGGAATTTTGCCAATTGCATTCTTTGGTCCGCCGAAGTCATGGATTAAGCCGTTGATTCCGTCAATACCCTTGTTTGGGATTCCGATGACTGCATTGATACCGTCACGAGCAAGGTTTTTCAATCCCTGCCACATATCAGAAAATCCGCTCTTAATACCATCCCAAGTTTCCTTAAATTTGTCTCCAATTTTTGCTAAGTTATCAACTATTAAAGTTTTAGCATCGCCGCCAAATTTCTTTTCAGCATCTTTGTTGATTTCATCCCATTTGTTAGAAAGATAGTCTTTTGATTTCTTCCAAGTCTTAGACCACTTATCATGAATTTCGTCATGCTTGTCTTTGATGGAAGATCCAAGGTGTCCAATACTTTTCTTAGTATTGTCTTTCATATCTTCCCATCGGTCTGATAGATAATCTTTGGTTTTTTTCCAAGTCTTAGACCACTTATCGTGGATTTTGTCATGATTTTTTTTGATGGTAGAGCCAATGTTTTCAATACTTTTCTTAGTATTGTCTTTCATATCTTCCCATCGGTCTGATAGATAGTCTTTTGACTTCTTCCAGCCTTTATTCCACTCTTTACCGATATCGGAAAGTTTACCAGTAATAACAGAGCCAAGCTTTTTCATGCCGTCTTTGGCACCGTCTTTAATGTTTTTCCAAGTCTTTTTAAGATTTTTAGGAATATCCTTAAACCATTTGACAATGTTATCAAAGGCTTTTTTGGCGTTCTTTGCTAAATCATCAACGAATTTCTTGAATTTCTTGTTATGCTTATACAGCGCCACGAAGCCAGCAACTAAAGCGGCAATTCCTGCAATTGCTAGTGCAAACGGATTCGCCATTAGGAAAGCTGTTGCTGTTTTAAGCGCTCCAAAAGCTGGTGATAGGGCTTTGATTCCTTTAACAACGGCCATTACTCCAGAAGCTACTTTTGATGCAGCAAAGTAAGCCACGAACAGTTTACCGACTGTCTGTATAGCCTCTTTGTGCTTAGCGATTTCACCCAAAGCACCCGAAACGCCTTTAATAGGTTCTTTTGTTTTTTTACTGTTTCCAGTCAGCGTTTTAAACGCTCCAGCGATACCCTCAACAATACCTTTAGTTGCTTCCCAAACACCTTCACCAAAAGCCTTGCCGATTTCTATGATGTAACCTAAGCCTTTCTTGAGCTCTACAAAGAAACTAGCGATTTTAGGCGCATTCTTAGCGATTTTATCGCTCATCTTGTCCACCCATACGATCATCTTATCCATGAATGAATTGAGCTTATCTGTGCCATCGCCCATATTAAAGACTTTTGCGAAAGCATTGGAGACAGTTTCCAAACCTTTAGCAGCGTGTTCACCTAGCGTTTTAAACTTGTCTTCTGTGCTTTTGTCAGCTACCCATTCACTAACTTTCCCCAAAAATGGGTTCTTCATTTTATCAATCGGGTCTCGGAATGCTGCAATAATCGCTGGCATACGACTATTCAGGGTACGTTCCATACCACCAACTGTCCCTGCGAAGTTCTCGGTTGCGTCTTTGTATTTGTCTTGCATTTCCAGCAAGGCTTTAATAGCCATGTCGGACGTGATCTTGCCGTCACTTTGAAGCTTAGCGAACTGCTCAGTCGTCATGTTCGCAATCCCAAGCTGTTCAGCTGCAACGTCTTTGATGGCTTGTTTCATTTCTGGAAAGACATTGATAATTGACATCATGTCTTGTCCTTGAACCTTACCATTAGCAATCATTTGCGACCATTGCACACTAAAGTTTTCAACTGCAGCATCGGTTTGCCCAAAAGCGTCTTGCAAAGTCAAAATAGCTTGTGTTTGCTGTTTGGTTAAGTCGATGTTATGAGTTACGGCATAAAATTTTTGGTTCATGCCGTCGACCATTTCAGTCGAGTTAGCAGCAGCTTGCGCCATTTCGTTGGTCACATCGACCATTTTCTTACCATCTTCAGCATTACCTGTTAAGGTAAGCCATGTAGCGTTCATGGTCTGTTGACATTTAACGTATTCGCCACTTGAACTGATTAATTCATCAAATTTACCTTTGATGTTGCCTAAAACAGCTTGAAAACCGTCACCGATAACGTTCGCAGCAAATGTAGCACTAAAAACACCTTTCAAGCGAGACGTCTTTTCAGATGTATCATCAACTTTCTTATTTAGACCAACGAAGCTATCTTTTAAACGATGGATAAGCGATGAATTTCGTTCGCTTTCAGCAATTTCATCATTAAGCTTGTCCATGTTTGTTTTAGCATGGGCTAAGCTTGTAGCCGTTTCATCTAAACGTTTCTTTTGAAGAAGGTACTCATTACTTGTTTTGCCAGACTTATCAGCAATCTTCTTGAGCATGTCCTCTTGAATCTCATATTGTTTTGTAAGATTTTCAATTGAACCTTTTAAATGCTTAGCTTTCTCCTCATTAGCCTCGCTTTCCTTGCCTTCTGCTTGCAGACGTTTAATGTACGTTTCAGAAACTTCATTTTGCTGCTTAAATTGCTGTTGCAAGCCAGCTAGACCAGACTTGTAATAATCAACGCTAGACTTCGCTTTTTGCTGTTGGCTTTCCATTGACGCCAATTTTGCCGTCGCTTGGTCGATTTGACGTTGGTATTTTAGGTATTGTTCAGCAGTTTCAGCAGTATTGCCCTTTAAATCTGATTGCTCACGCTTCAAACTTTCGATTTTAGCTTGTTGGCGCTTAATTGCATCCCCCAAACCGTCATACTTAGCTTGTGCTGCACCTAAAGCATCACCAGCACTCCTCAATTGTGCTTCTTGTGCTTTCCAAGCACTTGTAGCGCTGCTGACCAACTGAGTTAAATGCTTGATGGAATTGCTAGCTCCCAAAGTATTCAATGAAATCTCAGTGGACATCGTAGCATTTATTTTATTTGCCATTGTTTCCTCCTTTCCTCAAAAATTAAAGAAGAGACAATGGGTCAACAACCCTATCTTCTGCTTCTTTTGCACTCATGATGGACATCAATTCATAATAATCAGTGTCATTACATTCATCAATTGTCCAGCCAAAGTTAATGAGCGCTTGCTTGATGATTAGTTTTAAGTCTTCAATCCTATTTTCAAGTTCAAAGACCTGCTCTCCAACAGATTTTACTCTTTTGGGCCTTTAGCGTCCTCTAGTTGTTCATCGTTCAAGCCAAGCATGTAACCAGTGATTTGTTCAGAAATCTTTTGAACGCGTTCGCTGTCCAAATCAAGTAATTTCTCATAAGCGTCATCGTCAAGGTTTAGCACTGCACGAATGAATGCAAGTGTTTCATCCAAGCCTTTAAGACTAGCGCTGATTTGACCGACCACGTCATCTTCATCAAGGTCATCACTGACTTTAGCGACAGCTAGCTGATAAGCGAACATGCGTTTCATATTGCGAATGCTAGTGTGTACTTCAAATGCTTTCTTTTGTAGCTCTGGGATAACGATTGTTTTTACTTCCATTGTCTCTCTCCTTAACTTAAAAAAATAAAAGGCTGGATTTTAAATCCAACCTAACAAAAATTAGCTCCCTACTCCTGGGACAGTTGCAGCTGTGTAACCACCGAATACTTCACGAAGCATGTTAGCTTCTTGGAATCCAGATGCACCTGAATAGTATTTCTTGATTGGTTCGCCATTAAAGTTTTTCGCAGCCAATGCGTTGTAAGTCATGTTATCGTCGTTACGTGTTTGTGCTGTATCTGTATCTGTTGCAATGTTTTGTGCGTTTTCTTGCATGATACCGTTGGCAAATCCAAAGTATACAGATTTTGCGCGGTCAAGCGTTTCAGTTTCAATCAGCATTGCTACGTGAGGTTTATCGCCAGAGAGTGTATATCCACCTTTTGTGTCTGAACGATAGCCCAAAAGTTTTTGTTTGATTTCAAAGTCCAAGTTATTGAAGTCAAGTGCTACTGTTGGTGAACCTGGTGCGATTAGAACGTCTTGTACTGAGTTGTTACCAGAAATTTTAGTAGCTGAACCTTCCAAGTTAGAAATGTTTGCTGTTTTTGTACCAAGCATAGAGCTGTCGACTTTTAAAATACCATCAGTAGAAAGCCCTTGCTCACCTTTAATAAGGTTTTGTGTTTTAGCGTCGACTAGTGCTAGTGTCACCATTTTTAAACCGACAATTGCCATAAATCATTCTCCTTTTTATTAAATTATTTTTTCGTGAGCAACATAAAAGACCGCCGTCATTTGTAATGTATCGGGGTCTATGCTGTGCTCTCTAATATCTGTTATTTTGTAATGTTCCGAAACAAGAAACTTCATCAATCTTGTTTCAAATTCGTCTAAATCAAAATCAACGTCCAACTTGTAAAAAATCTGGACTTCGATTTGATTTGTTTTTCCAAAAAAGCTGTCATTGCCAAACATACCAAGAAAGGCGTCAGATTCTTGTAGCAACACAATTGTCTTATCAGTATTTTCTTGAACTTCTTTTGGCAAGTTGTTTGCATATATTTCGCTTATTTCACCAAATCCTTTGCCATCAATTAAGTTCTTTAGTTCTAGTGTTGCTAACATTACTTAGCTCCTTTCTTTTGCATGATTTTGTCATATTCCGCTTTTTCAGCTAACAGCACTTTCTTTTGAACAGCGCTGTCATTCTGCACTTTTGTAACAAAGTGGTCTGCACGATATTTCTTTGTCCCGTCATTCAAACGTCTAGCATTTTGAGCATGAAAGTTATTAGCCCAACCAACGGTTGCTTTGCCGTTTTTCGCGCCATCCACGCCCGTTTTTTGAACAGACAAGCTATCTGCCATGTGTCCGTATTTTGGGTTTTTATGGTTTGAGTAGTGCTTTTCTTTTGTAACTTTAGCAAGCTCGTCTTTGAAAACCTCTGCCCCTGCCTGAGTTATTCTCGATTGTTCCGCAAGCGATAAATTTCCAATTTCTTGAACTGTTTTAAGCCATTCTTCTAAAGCTTGATCTAACTCAACCATTTTGTTTACCCACCTTTTCCGATTTTTTCAACGTCACAAAGTCATATCTGTTTAATCCAAAGTTTTCGTCAGGACTAACTTTTGAAATATTGTAAACAGTACCGTTTAAACGCACTGCTTGTCCCTCTACCACCTTTGAATTGTGCCTTATGACAATTACCCTCGATTCACTTTCACCTGCTGAAATCGCTAAATATTGCTGATTGAGCGTGCGAGTATGTGGCTTGTAATGCAATGTGAATTTTGGTACGAATTTAGGAACGCTAATACCTGTGTATGGATTAGCTACTGATTCGTAAGCGCCAAATTCAGCTTTATGTCTAAAATCTGTTGGCTTATACTTGTTTTTAGCCATTTACATCACCCCTCGCAATAAACAGCGTATAAGCCACGCAATTGGCCTATAACACTATTTAAAGTCAAATCAATAGGATATGTCATAGTATCTGCCAAGGCCACTCGATAAGTGTAATATGAACTTGCTAACGCAAGTACTGCTGTGTCGTAAAGTGGCTTGACGTTCTCTTGCTCAAAAAAGCCGTCAGCGTTACCGACAGCATTCTTGACATATATTTCAGCTGTTGTGATGTATGCTGGGATAAGAGCTGTATCATCGCTCTCATCGAGGTTTAAAGCCAGCATAATTTCGTCTTTGGTAACGCTCATTTTTCAACCTCTCTTAAGCTCCTGGTGTAGCTGCAAAGTTAGCTGTTTGGTCTGCAATTGCTGTAAATGATGCAGGAACGAACGCTTCACCATCAACTGTTTGAACGTCAAAGCGGTCGATTACACGGATTTTAGTAGTGTCAGTTTCAAACGCACCCGCACCAATGTTAGTTGCAAGCAATGACATGTTTTCACGGTCAAACAAAGTAACCGCTTGTTTCAAATCACCGAAGTAAAGTGGGCGCGCTGTAGATTTGTTTGGCAACCAGCGATCAGCAACTTCTTTAACAGGGAAACCATCGATTGAGTATCCTGTAGGCGATTTAACGTCGCGTTCCATCAAGTAGTTACCCATAGCATCTTTAACTTTCTTAAGTGCTGTGAATCCTGATGTGTTAGTCAAGAACATTGATGTTGGTTTGATAGCTGGGTCAACTTTAGCTTCAAGATCAATGATGTCATCCCATTTAGCCAATGTTGGTTTTGTTGGCAATTTATCAATTGCTGCAATGATTTTAGTGTTGCGAGTAACAACAACTTTTTTGGCAATCCAACTTGACAACCAAGCAATGATGTTTTCAGCTGTATCTTTAAGAAGTGAGTTAGTAATTGTTGTGATACCTGCATAACGTTTGATGAGGTATTTAACTGTAGTCAATTGAGGGTCATCGTTATCGCCAATTTTCGCACCTTCTGTGTCAATTTCAGCAAGTGCTGTAATATCAGCCCATTTTTCGTAAACACGGCTACCTGATACTGTTGTAACAGATTCTACGTTGACGTATTCTTGCAAAGAATCATATTGACGAACTAAAGTGTGGATTGTTGTTTGAATATCTTTTGGAATAGTCAAACCAGCATGTCCAGCACCATCTGTTTCGTCTGATGAAACCATGTTTTTAATTTGTGTGTAATTACCATAGACTAAGTTTTTGAAGTCATTGACAAATTGGTCTTTGATTTCCAATTCTTCATCATTAAGCGGTGCTTTTGGTGCTTCGATAACAGTGCGTGCTTGCGCTTCAACCAATTGTTCTTTCAAAGCATCACGGCGAACTTTAGCGTTATCGCGTTTGTCTTTCAAGTTAGCAAAAGCTTCTGCTGAGAAGTTGTCATCGTTCAAAGCGTTGTTAATCTGTTCGTTAAGGTCTTCTACTGTATGACCTGCTTCAATCCAAAGATTGTTAAGTGTGTTAATATCCATTAAATTTCTCCTTTTTTGTTCAATAAAATAGCCAGCTTGCGTTCTCGTACTGAGTTTGTAGGCTGACTTGGTTGTTTATTCAATTTTTCTTTAGCAATCAAGTTCTTGAATTTATTGATTGCTGCTTTGCTTGGCAAAGCATGAATGGCATTTTCAAAGATTGGCTCATCGTCAGATTCATTGAACATAATTTCATCTGCGAAGCCTTTATCAACTGCAGCCTTGGCATTTAACCATGTTTCGTTTGCCATCAGCTGTAAAATATCTGACTGCTTCATGCCCGTTTTAAGCTCGTAAGCCATAGCAATGGATTCATCAATGCCGTTTAGGACTTCTGATTCGTGTTCTAAATCGTCACTGTTTCCGACTGTAGAAACTGAAGCTTTATGAATCATAATTTGAGCTGTTGGACTAATGCGCACTGTGTCGCCTGCCATTGAGATAACAGAAGCCGCGGACGCTGCCAAACCTTGAATATTGACTGTAACGTTTTTTTCGCTATCTCTTAACATCGTGTAGATTTCAGAAGCTGCGAACACATCGCCACCGTTTGAGGCAACGTTTAGAATAATTTCATCATCTTCATCGTTCAAAATGGCTTGCTGAATTTTCTTTGGGTATGTGCTAGACATTCCGAAAAACTCATAAAATTCCCCAACATCGTTAGAAACAATATCGCCCTTAATATCAATCTTTCCTATCTTCCTCACCTCCTTTCAGTGACTGTTTACTGCTGTTCGGATTCTCACCAACTGGCAAATCTTTAGGTAAAATTTCTGCTTGTTGTAGCATGTACAAGCCTTGGTTTTGAGCCACTACTCCAGTTTTAACTAACTCGCTAATACGCTTGATGTAGTTTGAACCAGTTGGGTCAACCGCTGGAAAAATGTCCGAATCAATGTCGCACCCAAGCTTATTGCTGAGTTCGCTAACAAACGGTCTTAAATACCTCGCAACCGCTTTAGCATAGACATTCATTGACATATCCAAAGATGATTGCTGGTCGCCTTTTCCACCGACGACATTTTCAGGAATGCCGTAAACTTTAGCAAATTGCCCCGTCGTCCAATCGGCTTGGCTAAGCAGTTGAGCCACATTTGACTTGATCTCAAGCGGTTGGAAGTCTTCCAAGTCATCCAAAACCAAAGGACCACCGTTCATCTGTTTCATGGCTTGACGTGAGCGTGATTGTTTAGTCTTGAAGTCTAGTAGACCACCACCCTTGATTTTCAAAATCCCGTTTGCATTCAATGCGTTTTTGAGCGAATTAAGCGTTAGATTGTCACTAGCTTTCTGGATGTTTAGCTCTCTAGTTAGCGCCATGAGTGGACTAACACTGGTCTTGCCACCGTCCACAGACAGCAGACGAAAATGCAAGACATCGTTTTGCGGAACGTTCATTTTCGCTCCAATTTTGGGATCATCAAACGTGATATTGTAATAGAGACCATTTTCATAGTTCAATGTATTCACGCTGACTTGTGAAGGTCTCAAAAATTCCCATTTGACGTCTTTCCCGTTAACGTTGCGCCAGCGATAAGCGAACGCCTCGCCACCTAAAAGAAATTGAGCAAAAATAGATTGATAAAAACCAAAACGATTTGAATTGTTAGTTGGATTATCAATAATTCCTTGCATACGTTTGTTAGCAGTCAGTCGAACTGTAGCCAAATCATTCGAAAGCTGATTGATTATTGAAAACAAATCCGAATTTTTCAGCGCTGACTTAGCAGACACCCATTCGTTGCCAGTCAGATTAGCCGTTAAATAGTTATAATCATCATCACCAAAGAATTGTGTAGCTGGTGGACTCTCAGTCGTCTGATTCATAAAATTAAAAATCGGCAAATATTCTCACCCCCTTTCTAAAGCGACTGCTTAATCAAGTTTTGACTTAATCCACTTACAAAGCTCTGCGATTAAGTAATAAACAGAGCCCAAAATAGGGACTAATGCGACAAAGCTGAGAGCAAGAAATACTAAGAACGCAAATACGCCCATCATTCCCAGTGCTGCATTTAAAATTGCTGATACCATCATTCTTTACCTTTCCCAGAAATCAATTCACTGATTAAACCAGCAAGAATGAATGTAATTGTCATACTAATACCAAAAGCAATGTGTTGCTGGTAAAAAGTTGTTAAATTAGCTGAAATTGCTGCTAAAACGAACATAATCACATCAAAAACAGCCCAAATTGCTCTAAAAAACTTTAAAATCATTGTTATTTTCACCTCTAATATTCGTCCAATAGCCCGCTTTCTGGGTTTTTTAACCAATCCAAAACAGCCTCTTGTGACATATGCTCTACTTTCCATGTAGGGTTGTTTGTGATTGCATAGTCTTCAAACGCATACATAGCGTCATACATGCCATCAATGATTGCATCGACCACGTCAATCTTATATGTAGATTTCATCTTATCTACTTGAATACCAATGTTGTCTTCTTTGATAACCGCATTTATTAAGGCTTTACGCATAATCTCATCATCAATTCGCGTAATATTGCCTTCAATAAATAACGTTTGAAGGAATTTAGTAGGGTCTTTTAATTCACTAGTACGCTGTCTAATTGGCATTAAAGGAAAACTTGTGTTAGCTTCTAGAGCTTTAATAATCTTAGACACGCCCATAGCATCGTAACCAAAAAAGACAACGTCTAGTGCGTTGTCTTCGACATAATCTAAGAACCAGCGGTAAACTTCCTCAGGGTTTATCAGCCCTTGCGGATGGCTTGTAATCGTACAAAAGCCCTTAGCTTCCAAGTCTCGATAGTTAACACCGTCTTGCTCCATTTTTGCCTCAAGTGAACCCGCTTGTTGCCAAGGGATGAAACTGTGCTGCTCAATGTGCCATTTTTGGCTACCATCTTCGCCTAAATACGGGTAAACAAAACCAATTGCTGTGTTATCGCTGAACATAGAAGCGTCAAGACCGACATACACGCGCTTACCACGTCTATCAAATTCATCAACGACTGCATTCTCAATATCTTTCAAGTCAAGAAAACTATTGCTATCAGCAAGCAGCCAACAATTCATGTTTTTGACTTGGAAGTCCCCAAGTTTCCCCATGAGCATGTTTTTATCACGCTCAGAAATCAAACCTTTCATGAGGCTGCTCTTTAAATCTGGATGATTCAACAGCGGATTACTTTTAGCCCAAGTTTCTGGCTGGAATGTTTCTTCCAGATTGTCTTGCGACCAAATCAAACAAAGTTGGTCATCACCAGAACGGTCAAAATCACGTTCCATGATCTCAATGAGTTTCTTTTGCTCTCTATGAAACGGAACGTCAGGTGTTTGATAAGACGTTGAAATCTCAATGAAGCGAGAGCCTTCAGTATTGACCTGACCAGATGTGATTTTTGAAATCCCTTCATCTGTTTTTAACTCACCGACCTCGTCAGCTACTGCCATCTTGAAGTGCTTACCATCGAACTTCCCAGATTCGAAAGAAATAGTCTTAATGCTATTATTGTCAACGGACGCTTTAATTTCTCGCGCATACAAATTTAAGCCAATCTCTGTTGCTAGTGATTTAAACGGCTCGTTTTCAATAATTCGTTCCATCATCGAGCTGACATAGCCATAGAGCTTCATTGTTTGTTCAAAGTTTAGCGAACTAACAAGAAAGTCTTTGTTACTTAGACCGATGGTTTCAATTAAAAACGAATAATTAAGACAGATACCAGCGATCATCGTTTTCCCTTGCGCACGAGCCATTGAAAGTACGATATTTGAGAAGCGTGGTAGACCATCTAAGTCTAGCCATGCATACATTTGGCTGAAGATGAATAATTGCCAGTCCATTGGTTCAAGTTTTTGAGATAGGTCATCAACGTTTGGCACTAACGACAAGAATTTCAAAAAGCGATTAAACGCATCAACCGAATATACATAAGGGAAGTCCTCTTGGCCCTGTCTTTGCAAGTCTCGCAGGTGACGGAAACAAGCTAACTTAGTTTTGTAACCAGTGATTATCTTTTCGTCTAGCACGTTAAAACAGTACTGTGTGCCAGCGTCCGTGTATTTTTTGCGGACAAAAGAAAAATCGATACTTTGATAAGCACCGATTACATCTTTTGTTTTTGTTAAATCAATGTTGACTATGTTCCCTCACCTCTTTCTATCCAAAGAATTCTTTCATCTTATCTTTAACTTCGCGATTATCCGCCTGTTCGCTCGCAATTTCCATAAGTTCCTGACGTCCTTTTGGTGTCAAACCAAGCTGTACACCAATTTTATTTAAAGTATCAACTGCGTCCTTCATTGTGGCGACTGCTGGATTCTTTCTAAAACCAAGCGACTGTTCGCCGAGAATCTCACCAGACCCTTGAGCTTGGATAGGCTTTGTTATTTCCTGTTGGATGCCGTTTTGTTTAATGTCCTCGTACGCTATTTTGTATATTTCATAGTTCGTGCAGTAAGTTTCAACTAAAAACGTATCAATGCGTTGAACCTTGTTCGTACTTTCTAAAAACGGAACGATTTTGCGCCAAACTTCCCTTGCCACTGTCCCCAAGTGGTTTGGCGGGTCGCTGGGTAAACGCCCATCGTTCTGCTGATAATACGGATTTTTAACCACTCATCATTTCTCCTTTCAAAACTCTTTATGACACCCCTTAAAAATCTGAAAAATTGGTCTGCGGCACAAGAAAACACCTTGTGGTGGCTCTCCTTGGCACGAGAAGGGGGGCGGGGGTCATTTTAAAACTCCTCGAATGTAATTATATCCCCGAGCAGTAAAACGGCGCTATGGGCGTTTTAGAGGCCTTCTCGCACGTCTTTCTTTTTACGGGCTATTAATCCAGCCCACTGGCTCACTGTGAGCCTTAAATTCGTGTTTCTATGCGTGTTCCCTTGCCCTGTGCCATAAGTTTCCTGCTCTAGCTTACGTTTGACGTTATCACAGTCTCTGCAAGCCGTCGCGATGTTGCTTATGTCCGTCCTAAGCTCTGGGAAGATCTCAGCAGGCAGAATGTGGTCGCCAATCTTGCTGTTAGGTCTAACCACACCAAGAGCAAGGCAATATTGACAAAGATAGTTATCACGTTCCAAAGCTAGCTTACGAAGCGAAGCCCAAGTCTTTGATCTATAAAACTGATAACGCTCTTTGTTTGCTTCGTCTTTGTTGCGAACTCGCTTGTTGTAATATGTACGGCTGTATGCCTCGCGCTGCTTAGCATACTCGGCCTCATATTGCTTATGCTTGTCACAATAATGTGCAGGTCTTTCTACTAACGTATGACAGCCTGTGTATTTACACCTACGAACCATTGGCAACCTCATCACTCCCTTCTAGTGTATAAATAAAAGACAATAGCCTTTGACTACTGCCTTATCCTTATTATTCGATACTACTATATTACCACTTTAAAAGTTACCTGCGTTTACAGTTGTTGTATATTTAATCACGTTTATTCTATATTTATTTCTTATCAGCAAATGTAGTTACATTTTGTTACCGTATGTGACCTTACTATTAGTAAGGTCTGAGGTACACCACAAACTGTGGGGTGTCTTGGGATTTAAAAAAGAAGATTGATTTCTCAATCTTCCAAAAAAGCCTCTGCTCTTCTTAGCCAAACGTAATACGTCTTACGTGTTGTCCAGCCTTTGCGCTCACAGATTTCATCAATAGTCAAACGGTCAATATATACCATCTGCAACAATCCTCTTGCTTCCAAGTCTGGAATTTCAGCGATTTGTTTCCTAAATTCACGTTTCTGTTTCATTGCTTCAGCTGTATACTCTTCAATCTCTTCTTTCGTTGAAATTAGTTCAACATATAGATCATCTCGTTTCTTGCGGTTTCCATTTTGAACCTTATCAGCTTGTAATGGACTGGCGTTGATTTTGAGTGCTTGAGATTCTAGCTTTTGTAATTGATTCATTTGACTTTCGATGTAATCATCTAACCATTGAATTTTTCGTAAACGTTCACAAGTTTTCATCCTGCCACTCCTCAAACATGGTATAATATTAGTGAATAATTTCATATTAAGGAAGAGCTTGCGCAAGCGCTGGTTCTTTTTTTCAGGCTCTCGCCTTGCATAATAACAGCCGACTGCTAGAGCTGCGTTAGATTGTAGAAAGTAACACTTAAAAAAGGTCTCCTCACTCTCTATATTTTAATTTCAGCCTTGCCAGCGGCGCCTAGTAACAAACTGACTGATTGTACTTTTAGAAATTGCAAAGGAGTTCCTCCATTCTATTATTTAAAATTCTAGGCTTATACCCGTGCGCCGAATCGAACGACGCCGATACCATTACGGGTGGTTATTCCATGTCTGTAAATTCAATTTGATTGTCTAAAATGCCACTACATACATAGATACTTTGGAAATTGGGACTATTTCTGGTTATAGAGAGGGAGGGATTCGAACCCTCAAAGCTTTACGCTCCCTGATTTCAGGTAACCATCTTCCAATTCTGAGACCTCTCTGAATACCCACGAACCGAATCGAACGGTTCTAGATACCATTACGGGCAATTATTCCACCCCTCAATCCATATACCGCATTGGTGCAAGTATAGCTGTAGCTAGATCGCACTCTAGCGTGATAGTCCTGTGTGGGTGTTTTTCGTTATAAGTAATAGTTGTCTCATTACATTGTAACGCGCTAAAAATTCGGATTATTGTTTTTAAGTTGTAACTATCAACCCTAAAGAAATCAGGTGACGTACTGTTATGATAATTTGTGAAACAGTTATTATAGAATGAATAATCTAGAAAACGGTGCTTTTTAGTTTCTTTTTGGTGTGTTTTTGGTTTCATGTTTATTCTCCTAATAATTCTGGATTTTCATAAATTCTCGCCTTAACAGTCGACCAATCGCATCCAAAGTAAGAAGCAATCCAATTTATTGTTTTGCCGTCAGAGAGCAGTTCTCTAAGTTTATCCTTAGGAATATCCACACGTTTTTTCATTTTCATCCCTTTACGTCTTTTATTTGCTAAAGCAATTTTTTCTCTGTGAGAATCTGAAAATATTCTTCCTTTGTTGTGGCTACTGTTATGAGCAGAGTTTAAAATAAGTGATAAATTTTCTTTTCGTGCATCAAGTTTATTTTCGTTCAAATGGTGAACACTATATTCAAATGGTAATTTTGTGTTTAACCAATACTGCATCAACAATCTGTGAATATGTATTTTTTGATTGTGTATAGACACAGCTGGATAATTTCCATGCAAATAAATTTTCTTAACGGACGAAGTAGGCTTTGATTGATACCAAAGAATTGCTTGCTCTAACTCATTTAAGTCAACAATACAATTGCATTCATTTATGAATTCAATACGCTTTTGAAAATTAACTATCAAGCAATTCACCATCCTCCCAAATGTTACCAATGACTTCAAGAGAGTGTAGGTCAATGTCCTCGGCTAATTCCCAAAAAGTAAAGATAATATCAGCGTTAGCATCCCTGACGCCAAATCCCGCAAAATTCTTATCGTAAGCTACTTCTTCTGTGTAAGTGTTGCAGCCGCTCTTATATTTCACAATGTCACTTTCAAAGATTTCATTGCCGTTCTTATCTTTAAGCCCTGTTGATTGCATGAGGACTGCACCATTGTACGTTTCACCATTTTCGAACTCACGCCAATCAAGATAGAATTCTCCGTCATAAACTACTGGCTTGTCATACATTTCTGAATCAAACCAAGCTCTAAATTTTGGTATCATTTTCTGCCTCCTTAATCATATAAAATGCATTGTGTGCGCCATAATCGTACAACCAATAGCCATCACGCTGTATTTTACGGATATACCAACTTTTGATTCTTGACCTGCTATCAATCAAACGTTGCATGTACTTTTCTGCTTCTGCTTTCGTGTCAAATGCGCTTTGTAGTTCTGGCTCGTTGTCGTTTATTTGGAAATATAACTCAAACATCATTGTTCCACCTCTCTTATTTCCAACTTGCAAAAATCCATATCGGTCATATAATAATCTTTTTCTATGTTTTTGAGAGCTCCACTGAAATTGTTCGCTGTTACAGTGAACGAAAACACTGGACCAGCATCTTCAAACCCGACAACTTGATAGTGTTTCATTCATCTTCACCTTCCACTTCTTCAAAGTCGTATAAACCATTACCCCAGTACGCAAGCTCTTCCCATCGTTTCTCTTCAGCTGTAAATCTTTGATTTTCACTAGAACTATTTTTATCATGGTAAAACCCGAAACAATAGCATAGATATTCACCAGTATGTCTGTTTTTAGCGATATACAGTTTTTCTTTCTCGACTTCATAACCAAATAGCCATGCTTTCGCAAATGTTTCAGAATTATCATAAAACCAACTAGTTACCTCTCCCTCATCCCTCATAACCATGTTGTCTATCGCTTCAGAGAGCGCAGAGCACGAACGTTGTTCGCTAGAGATGAAATCTGCCACGTATTGCGGCACTACTGGTTTTTCTTGGACATCAATCTGGTTGATAATGTAAATAGCCTCATCAAGCGCTTCGTTGTAACCAAGACCGTAATTACTAAGACAGTTTTCTAAACTTTTTTTACTTTTAATCTTCTCAATCGCTTCTTGTTTATTCACTTCATTCTCACCTCAACTTCAAACTCATTATCTTCAAGAGTCACAGGAATAGTTATCTTCATTGTGCCTTTCTTAGGAATAAGGTCTAACATACTTTCAATGACTTCTTTACCAATTGCAAGTTGTGCTTCTAATAATTCAACATGTGGTTCTTCCATTTTTTATCCTCCTAACAACTTTATCAACAAAACTAAGATGATAGTAATTATAATCCGCATAAAATCGCCGCCTTAATCGTGCTGTACTTGCGCATACGTTGCTTGTCTTCTTTATCAGATACAACATCAACCACCTCAATTTTATCTTCAGGCGGTTCTTCGTCATAGCTAACCTCTTCCATGTGTAATTTTACTCTTTCGATGCCGTTTCTTTGTTCGTACTGTGAAAGATATCCCAATTTCACACCTAAAAATTCAGCACATTTTTCACGGGTGCCAGTAAATAACCACTCGCCATCTTTAAATAATTGGTATACCCAAACTTTGCGGCGCTCTTTTTCCTCCCGCGGTTTGCGTGTTAGTGTTCGTAGTTCTCTGCGTTTTTCCTGTAAAACATGTATCCCTTTGCGGTGTCTGGTATATACCGTAACTGGTGAGATCCCTAACCTTTCAGCAATCTCATCAGCTGTTCCCGTAAATACCACATTGCCATCTATTATCAAATCATAGATAATAACTTGCCTTTTGTAATTAGCCATCTTTCATCACCTTAACCATCATTTTTTTAATTCTTTCGTTTGGCAAATCTTCCAGCCGTTGTAATTTTCTAGCTTTATATGCGCTGATGCCAAGTAATTCGCCAACGTCTTCTGGTTCGCTTATGCCTTTGCTATATAACCAGCCAAGAAACTCATCCAGCACATCAAGAACCGTTTTGCTATATGTTTCATAATGCGTGACGGAATATTTAGCACGCATTTTGTTGCCGCCTTTTCTCATGGTCAAACCTCAACTAAAACATTGCATGAGCGTTTTCTTTGGCTCGGGTAGCGCCAACCTTCAACAGTTTTTACCTTGTATTTTGCAGCCTCAGCGATTTCCTGAATTGTGCCAATCATAATAAATTCATCACCTCTGTAATATGCGTATTCTTTCGGTTTTCTCATTCTAATTCCTCGATTTCAATTTCAATTCGTGGATTTGGACTATACAACTTTCTAGCTCTCAAATCACAGACTATGTTGTCATCTGACCAAACGATTTCAGCTTTTGAAATGCTATCAAACAATGATTTGATTAGGTTGTCCGAATCTGGCTTTTTAACGTGCCATAAGCGCTCTGAAATGTATTTTAAATATAATTGCTTAGCTTTATTTTTCGCACGCTCTGAGGGCTTTTTAGACACGTTCTGGGGCGCCTTCATGTAAAATGTCACTTCTACACGAACAGCACCGTCAAAATAACGTCCATCATAATTATCTTTGATGTAGTCTGTGACCTGTTTTCGCCACTTCATCATTTTTGGGTCTTCATACACTGCAGCATGTCGTCCTCTAATTGTAGCTCGTGGTCTTGACTGTGGTTTTGGTTCAAATGGTATTAGAAACATCTTTATTTCTTCTTTCAAAAATCAAAAGCGGACACATTTAAAATGTGAGTGAGTAAGGCTTGTGCCCGCTGAAATTCTTTACATGTCGTCCTGTTAACCGACACATACTTTCTAGCTCGCTTTTTACGTGGTTCGCGACACGTTGTTTTTTTAATAAATTTCGATTCGTTTTGTGAGTTTCTTCTCTCTGCTAATTAAGCACTTCCGCCAATTCTTCTTGTGTTAGCGGCTTGATTTTCTTGTAACCACTAACGGCATAATTCTTTTTGTATTCAAAGCCGATTTTTTCAAGCTCTGCTTTGAAAAAATCCTTTTCTGCAGAATCCGCAAAATATACTTCCAATGTCATTTTTTGGGCATAGCGTTTTGAGCTGTTTTCGGCTTCTCTGAGCGATGTCTCTTTATTTCCGGATAATTCATCGCTTTCTAAAATCTCGCCCGTTTTTGGGTCAAAATTTGGCAATTTCTGTGGTTCTAGCACTTGCTGACGTGCTAGCTCTGCTTCTTGAGCTTTTCGCGCTTCGGCTTTTTGTTTTTCAAAACGATAATCGGATTTAATTTGTTCTAAAACTTCGGCAAGCGTCAAATCTTTCAGCATACGAATATATGGCTGGTCTGTCATGTTGTATTCAGCGCATTGACCAGAAATCGCTGCTTTCGCTTTTTCAAATTCTTGCTGCTTTTGAAGTTCAAATGTGATTGCGTCATCAAGTGATTTCATTGTCACTTTCTTAAGCGTGACACCGTCAGCCATAAAATCGCCTGCTTTAATAAACTCTGTCGCTTTTTCGTCAAAAATCCGTGGGTCGAGCAGATATTCGGCGCATTTGTTGGCAATATAGCCTTTAACTGTGTCTAATCGCAAAGCCTTTTGATTATCTTCAAACTCTTTTACATCACTAGCGATTTTATTGATAATGTCGTTGATTGGTTCGGACGCTTCCTTGATATAAGTATCAAAATCATTCGTCGGTTTGGAAAGCTCACGTTTGATTTTGATACGTTCGTCTGAAATTTGCTTTTGAAGTTTGCGCAAATCAGCTAAGACCTTCTTATCACCTTTGATAGTTGACGCTGTGACCGTGTAATTTTGATATTTAGCTACTACGTCATTAATTCCTTGTTCAAACACTTCACGGTCAATGATTTCAACCTCGGCTTGTTTGACGTTTACTTGTAACTCTTGCATTCGTCATCACCTCTTAATAAACCAATTCGCCGTTTTCGTCTAAAAGCTCTGTTTGTTCTTCTTGTGCTAGTTCTGCTTGCGCTTCTTCTTGCTGCGCTTTTTGATTTTGCCAATTCTCAATCTGTGCTTGCTTACGCGCAATGACATCTTCTTGAGTTTCCTGTGGTGTTACATCAATAGGGGCTGCTTGCTCCATTTCGTCTGTTGTGTAAAGTCCGCCCACATCTTCTGAAAATGTATCTCGAACTGCTGCCACAATTGCGACCTTCTCAATCATTTGTCCTGGTGCTTTTCCCCACCAGTTCTTACCTGTGTTATAAGCTGATAGTTCTACCTCGCGATAGACTGGACGACTTCTGTCTTTACGATAAACTTCACACCAGCCACCTACTAGCTTGCAATTTTTAGGTAAGATAACTCCCTTTTTACTTTTTAGTTCGCCTGTTTGATTTTCATAGATTACACCACTTTCAAATCCGTCATAGTTAGGGTTTTGTTCTGCTCGCTTCATGAAGGCATCTTTTGAAACAACGATTTGAGCTGGATTGTTACCATATTTGATAAAATATACTTCTTTAGTGAATGGATTTAAATTTCTGTTTTTTACAATTGCTAGCAACGTTTGCAATTCTTGTGGGCTCGCTTGATGTTTTGGATCTACAAAATTTCTAAGCGTTGCTCCGTCAAGTTGTTGTAAATCAGTTAAGTATCCGCCTTTTTGTTGCGTGATTTCGTTTGTTGTCATTTTTACCTCTCCTAATCATCTAAAATATGCTGATTAACTTTTACTGGAATATCAACGGTAAAATTGATATTTATTGTAATTTTCTTATCAGTCATACTTGCTAACTCGTAAAATAAATCTTCATCAGTATAGAGCGCATAATATTGATAAAGATTTTTTAGCGTTGGTGAATCGTCATCTAACAGATAATCAATAACTTCAATGTGCGCTTCTCTCCAATCGTCCGCTCTTGTGATAAGAACGTCATCGAGTCTTATTTCGAACATGGTTATGCCTCTTCTACTTCTGAAACAAACATTTTGTTCATTCCAACACCAAGCTTTAATGATGCTTTATCTATGAAATGATAAACAGCCATATATCGATTTTGCGCTTCGACTTCCATTCCAATATCGACACCATCATATTTTCCAGATACGTAATATTTCTTCATTTCTTCACCTCAAAATACAATCATTTCCATTTGAGACATCTTGCTGTCTCGTGCTAGCTTGTTGATTAGTTCTTCTTCGCTAAGCTCTAACAACATAGCTCTTACATCGTTTGAGTAGCTATAATAGCTTTGTTCAAACTGCTGAATAAGCTGTTCGTTTATGCCCATAGGTTCACCCTCTCGTCTGTCTTATTTTTAAACTGATATACATGTTCTTTCCCAACACCCTTGAAAATCCGTGAGAAGATGCGCTTTCCGTAGCGTCGCTGGATTTCATCAGGTGTCAGGTTCGTTGTTATAATCGTGTTTGTCCGCTTGTTTAATATGCTATAAATCAAGTTTGACGACCATTCAGACGTTTTTTCTGTGCCCAAATCATCCAAAACTAGATACTTAATCTCGTTATTCTTGTCCTGACCTGATAGCAATGTCGTATAGTGTGCTTCCAAGCTAAAATCTTCCTTGACCTTAGCTATCAAATCAACAACATTGATGACTGTCGCCAATTCTTTCGTATAGTCACTTATTGCCTTGATAGCACTGTAAGCCAAATGGCTTTTACCAACACCAACGCCGCCAACCAAAACAAGGTTGTTCTGAGCGCCTTTGATGTAACTTCTAGCCTCCTGCTTGACGAAATCGAGGTCTGCTTGTTTTTCTGGTGTGTCTGCTTTAAAGTTGTCAAACGTTGCCAGTTTCAACTCGCTATCCATCATGCTAAAATCTTCAAGATAATACAGCCGCTTTCTTTCTTCGTTACGCTTATAACTAGCTTGGGCTTTCTGTTCCTCAAATTCTCTGCGTTCCTCGTATCCGCATTTGAGACATAGTACTGTACCCGTCTTTTTAACTCTCACTTTGGGACGTTGATGTTTCTCGCACCATTCTTCTGTTTGCTCTGTCTGAGCGTCCAAAATTGGCTGCATAGCCTCTTTCATACTTTCAAACTCACTCATAGCTAGTACCCTGACCCTTGAATACCAAAGCCGATAAAATCTTTATCTGGCTTACTGTTGCTATGCTTACTTTGTTTTTCTTTTGCTTGTTCTAAAGTAGTTATCCCCTCATTTCGCCATGAAGTAAATATTCTTTCAATATACGATGGGTAGTTAGCTTCGTTAGTCATAGCTAGTTTTAAAGCGTATTGGTAAAGCTCGTTTCCAAATTCATTAATATCTGCAAGGATGTCTTGTTGAATAAATGCGTTTTTTCGTTGCTTCGGAAAAGCTTCAAAAAACATATCGTAAGATTTACGGATTTCATCAACTTCCTCTTGTTGTTGATTACTTAGTATTGATATATTAGTATTGATATTATTAGTATTGATTCCGTCTAATTTTTGAATGTCTTGAAATTCAGTTTTTGAATGCCCAACGTCTAATTTTTGAACGTCTTGAAATTCAGTTTTTGAATATCCAGTAATATATAATCGATTTGGCTTGTTCATACCTTGCCTTGTTTCTTTTAAAAGTCCCACTTGAGCAAGTTCTTTTTTTGCTTTTACAACCGAACCGTTAGCGCAATTAAGCTCCTTCATAAACTGCTCATTTGTAAAATACATGTAAATCTGACCGTCATCGTCATACCATTTATTTTTAATTGATAACGTTCTGCGGTCAAAAAGCAGCATATACATTAGCTTTGCTTTATCGCCCAAATCTTTGTAAGGTTCTTCTTTTAGAAGCCATTGCGGGAATTGATAAAAGGCATTGTTCTTTACTTCGTTAATATGCATCTGTTTTCTCCTCACCTAGATTAATCTGTTGCGAATATTGTGTGTTTTGTTATAATCTTTAGCACTCGCTTCCCAGCTTTTAAAAACATAACTTGGTTGAATGGTCTCTTGTTTTTTAGGTTTTGCAAAAATCCAATTAAATAATTTCATCTTCTACATCCTCCAAATTCAAAATTGATAAGCGTTTGCTTGCAAACGGTAAAACGATTATTTCTGTTAAAGCTAAAATAATTGTTGCAATAATTAAATATGTCATGTTAAATGTTTCTCCATTCGTTTTTTAACCATTCTTTTACTGCATCTCTTGGAATTCGATAAATTTTATCGTTCTTCTTAATGACAGGCATTCCTTTTAAAATGTAATATTTCAACGTGTCATCGCCGACACCAAGCCACTTCCTCGCTTCGCTTTGCGTCATCAGCGGGCTGAATTGATTATCTTTGTCCAAGAAATCAAGCTTATTTGCCAAAACTGACGTTACTACTGCGTCGATCTTAACTTCGATTAATTCAGCAATATCATTCATTTTTTGCCTCTTTTCTGGTATACTGTAAGTAAGTTTTGTTTTGTAAGTCACTGATTTCTCAGTGGCTTTTTTTGGTATAATCATCTCGAAAGGAGGTGATTATATGATTTCTAAAGAGCAAATCGCCCACGATTTGGCTATCGCAGTCATCACAGCAAAACTGTCTAAACAAAATTATCCACAAACTTCAAGACAGTTGCTCGTAGATTACGAAGCCGAATTAAAAGAAATCAAGCGCGTCTTCAAGGGCTATAACCGTTGAGTATGCTTCATAAGCTTCTGACAGTTTGATAAGCGTTAAAGCCCTGTGGCTTTCTCTTCTGCTGTCAGAAGTTTTTAATTCGTCTAGGGCAGATTGCATTGCTTCTAAAATAAGTTGTCCTGTTTTCATACTAATATCCTTTCTTTTTTTGTTTTCCAGCTAGGCTGGTATAGCCCTAGCAGACCTAATGGAGCTTCATTTCAACACGTCAATTATCTATAATTTTTAAGGAGGTTGTCTGCTAGAACCGTAGCAACCTAGCTGGAAATGTGGTTAGAACAATTCTACTTGTTCAATCAATGGGTAAATGTCATTATCTTTTAACTTTTCATAAATAAATCGTCGTCCAAGCTGTGTCCAAACAGTTGTAATTTTACTGTGAACTTTATTGTCTTTACCGACATAATCAAATGTTCGACTAGCAATATAGCCTTTACCTTGATATTTTGTGTAAAGAATCCATTGACCGTTAACTTTACGTTGAATACCGACTTGTTTCAAAATTTGGTTGAATTTATTAGCACTCATACCATAATCTTGCGCAATCTGCGTTGTTGTCAGCATGTCTTTTGTTTGCAAAATCAAATCAAGATAATCAGTTTGTTTTCTAGCTTCTTCAAGCTCTAACTGTAAGACCTCGTTTTTATGTTCAAGACTGATAATTTTCCGGTCAGCAATTTTAAGAGCTCGAGCCATGATTTTTTCAGGACTGTTGAAGTCCTTTTCAACTTGAATGAAGTATTGGCGAACCTCTTTACCTTTGTCGGTACGTTGAATCATTGCGATTTCTTTTGCCATGTCTAATTTAAGGACGTGGTCTTGTTTCGGACGCCCACCAGTACTTTTTTCCAAATGTGGAAGAAAGTCTTGACCTTCCGTAAAACCATATTCGGCCATACGTTCAAACCATGTTGTGTAGTTTGAATTTACATTCAAAACTTTATGAAGTTGGCGACCTAAAACAACAGGTTCTTGGTTTTCGTTTAAAGTAACGTTGATTAAGTTGTTCATGTGTTATCCTTTCTGCATTTGGTATAATGTAAATAAAAACAAATGAGGTACTGTATGATTATCATTTCACGAAAAGCTAGAAAATTATTAAAATCATTGCTTGATATTCAAAAATCCCAAGAATCTCCTCGCATTAAACCTGAACAGTATAAAAAACTGATAGATAAACAAGGCGAACCACTCGGCGAATTGATTCACCACAAATTAGTGGTTCAAGACATTGGCCACGACATTGGCGTTACTGACGAGGGAATTTATTTTTATCAAGCTTACAAAGAACATAACAGACATCTTTGGTTGACTTCGTTTTGGTTTCCACTAGCCGTCGCTTTCGTGACTACTGCTATCACACTAGCTATCAATTCTTTAATTTTTAAATAAAATCCAAAAAATCAATGTTCCTAAAAATACCCCTATAAGACTTCCGATAATCGCAAGCGCAATATCGTATCCGTCTAAATTCCACTCAAAGAACTCTTTGAGTTTTTTTAGTTTTTTCATGTCATATCCTTTCTGAATTCGTCTAAGCTAACGTCTAAAGCATCAGCGATTTTCACCATTCTACTGAAAGAAAGATCTCTCTTTCCGATGTTCATCAACGTGTTATAGCTGATACCAGTCTTTTCGGCTAACTCTGTGACTGTCATTCCTCTGTCAATAAGTAACTTGCTTAAAGTTTTTTTCATACTCAATCCCAAAACACAATATATAGTTTTTGATTGCATTGAAAACACAACATATTGTGTTATTCTATCCTTTCTGATACAATATAGATATGACAATCAGGTAAAAACTTTAACTACCAATTTAAGCGATTTCCTGTGAGTCAAATATTAAGGAAAGGAGAATAGTATGTCTGAACACTTAGTCACATTTCTGAAACACCGTACAATCATCACAGGTCAAGCAACAGTAGAATTTAGGTCTGAAATTGATTACACAATCGTTGCAGGCGAGGATGAAAACAGTATGGTTCAAGCAATAAATTTTTGTAAAAATGGTTTAGTAGTGCTTTCAAACTCTGAAACAAGAGAGTTATGGTCAAATCGTAAACCAATTCTAATTACAGAAAACGGTAAACAAGTTTTTACTTTTGAAACTGAATAACAGCCTGATTCAGAAGTACAGATAGCTTTCCGTTCTTGGAACTCAGAACTTGCTTATTAGCAGGTTCTTTTAATTTTTGTCTATACGGATAACGTTTTGGTTTCATGTTTGCTCCTCTTCATTTTGATATAATAGTTTCAATTCATAAGGTGAGACATTTTTAGGTCGCCCTTTTCAAGAGCGATAAGCTCTTTTTGTTTTGGTGTCTCACGGATTTCAAATTTTGTGAAATCGTCATAAGATAGATTTTCCAAAAACTTAATTGCCTTTTCAGCGTCAACGTGCTTGATGTTAGTGTACTTGGTCACGTTAAATGCTTTCTTCAAGCGTGAGTACATCAAGCGGATGAATTGACCCTTCTTAGATGCGAACAGGTTATCGCTTGGATGTGTTTTTTGTTCTTCAAAGTAGAAGTCAGCAAACACACCAGCTTTTCGGAAAACGATGCTTTTAATTTTTGAAGCTTCACCGTCATCAATATGGACTTTCTTGTTGACTTCTTCGACAAGCAACTCAATGTCAGTTAGCTTTTGATTAGTCTTTCTAACATTTCTATCCATTTCTTCCTTAATTCCGATGACTTCTTCCAAAAGCTGTTGATTAACAGTGCTTTGGGCAACCAGATTCATAGCTTGTTTCTTCTGCATTTCTACTGTTTCAGCGAGTAGATTTTCTTTTTTCTTCTTCTTACTCATTGATGATTTCTCCTTCTATGATTGTTCGTCCCATTTCTGGGATAATCTTGTTCATTTCGTCCAACCAGTTTTCGGTCAGCGTCAAGATGTCTCTGAGCTTTTCAATCTGAGCGTCTTTTCCAATGCCTTGGATAAGGGTTTTAAACCTGAGCGGTGCCATTTCTTCGTCAAAGAAGTCTTCAAACTTGGTAACGAGCTTACTGAGATTAAAAATATTAGTCACGCTATTTTCTAGCTTTTCCTTATCAGCTCGTAAGTGCTCAATGGACTCTTTCAAGGCTAGTGCCTCGGATGTTTCTTTCTCGAGCATTTCATAAGACGCTTCCTTAAGTCGCAAGCTACGTTTGACTGATTCAAGCTCGTCTGCTAGGTCTTTATTTTTGCCTAGTAGTTGCTTGTTAAGGTCTTGCGTTGCTTTGTAATCATGTGGAATGACTTCCTTTTCGATTACTTTTTCCTTGGCCTTAGTTTGTTTGACACGTTCCAATTCACCCTTGACCGCTTCCAGTGCTTGGTCTTTGAGTTTTAGACGACGCTCAAGCTCTTTATATTCTTTGTGAGTTTTGATGTCTCCATTAAATACTGCTTGATTGACCTCTGGGTTTGCGGATGGTTTAGCTACTTGGGCTTGCAACACTTTTGGTAAACTTTCAAATTTTTCGATATTTGTTTGTTCGTTTTGCGAACAAACAAAATTGTAATGGTTGATATATTCATAAGCTTTAGTTTTCTTAAACCCTAAACTTCTGTACCATTCTTCGAAACATCCGTACCCTCTAGTCGAAAGCTCTTTTTGAGCTTTGGCAAGTTGTTTCCCTATTTCATAAGCACTCTTACTTTGAATGCCGTAAATGATGTTGGCACGTTCTTCAAGAAATTCTTTCGTCTTTGCATCGAGCAAAGAGTAGTCGAAATCATTTGGTGCTATTTCGTTCATTGTTACTCCTTCCTAATTATGTTCAATATCTTGAACTTTATATTTAAAAAAATATGAATTAATTTCATCGCTTGGAATTTGTAACAATTCGCAAGCTTTTGAAATTTCTGGCTGTTGCCAGCCACGTTTGTTGTTTGTCTTATCAGATATTGACTTTTCAGACAAGTTCATGCTTTGTGCGAACTTTTTCTTTGTGCCAAAAACTTCAACAATTTTTCCGTTTAATTTGGAATAATCATATTTGTAAATCATAGATACTCCTTTCTTTTTGTTCAACATCTTGAACTTTATGATTTTATTATAGCACCTCAAAAAAATAAAGTCAAGTCTTTTTGTTCATTTTTTTGAACTTTTTTTACTTCAATCTTGAACTTTTGGGAAATATACTATATAATATACTCATGAAAGGTGATATAGTTATGAAAGAAAATACAGCTCAAAGATTGGCTCAAATAATGAATGAACGGAATTTGAGGCAAGTTGATATTCTTAAACGGTCGGAAAAATTCCAAAAAGAATTGGGAATAAAACTTGGCAAAAGCGCCCTCTCTCAATATGTTAGTGGGAAATCTATTCCAGACCAAGATAAATTAGTTCTTCTATCTAAAACACTAGGCGTATCAGAAGCATGGTTAATGGGATATGATACTAATGAATCAACTGATGTCAAAAAAGAAGCCATCGACCTTTCAAATTTGCGTGAAAAAGTCGTGATGTTTGACGGTAAGCCATTATCTGATGATGACGTTAAAAAAATAGAACAAATTATTAGACTTTCAATTGAGGTAATGGGAGATGAAGATTGATGAGCTTTTAAAAGAATATAAAATTTCATTATTCGTCTTTCCTGCCGAAATGTGGGAAAGGTCTGGGTTCTACTTCCCAGACCTAAGACGAATATGCATTAACGAATCATTGTCTAAACAAGAACGTGAAAAAGTCATCTTACACGAACTTGGGCATATCAACCACGACCCAAAGCATTACAAGAGACTACTTTTGCAATATGAAAATCAAGCTGATAGATTTATGATTCATGAGTTATTAGTTGATTATTTGAAAACGACCGATATTTACGATTTTAATTGGGTTCGCTTCGCTACGCAGTATGATATTTCTACAACTTGGGGTGAAGCGATGATACAAGACGAATTTAGGAAAATTCAACAAAGTGTTATTTAAAACTACGTGCAAATACTGAACCACGTTAAAAGCTGAATAGGAGAATAAAAGAAAATGTGGGTATTACTATTCTTAGCAGGATCTTTAGGTTTTATTGTTGCTATTGGGGTTTTACTTTGGTCGTTTATCAAAAAAAATAAAGATCTACGCAAAAAATCACTTATTGGCGGACTTCTTGCCATAATTATGTTTTTCACAGGCGTTATGATTTCGCCTACAGATGATTCGGACTCGTCTGTAGAAACACCAAAAACAGAACAGACTTCTACAAAACAAAGCAAAAAAACTACTAAAAAATCAAGTGAAACTAGCTCATCTTCAAAAACCGCTTCTAGCTCGTCTAGTACAGAAACAAGTTCAAGTGCAAAAACTTATGACGACGCCGCAAATGCAGCATTCGCCTCTGAATTCAACACTCAAATCAACGATGCTTTAAGGCAAGGTGATGTCACAGATTCGTTTGCTGTCATGCCAAACGGTTCAAACTTAATAGATGTGGTTGTCCCACAGGATTATAAATACTTGCCAAATTCACAAATTCAACAATTAGCAGATACAATTCTTTCTGCTAAAGAAAATTGTTTCCAAGAATGGAACGCAAAACCAGAAAACAATTATGATCAAACATACGGGCCTATGCTTTACGTAAAATCACCAGACGGTACTACTCTTGCCAAAGAATCATTCTGGGGTGGTAAAATGAAACGTGTAATAGACAATAATTAAAATAAAAAAATCCCTCACACTCTCCATCGCCAAACTTTGAGTGTAAGGAATAAAAATGATTGGTATAAGAAATTGTCCTAGTAAAAAACTAGGCTTCTTTCTTATACTCATTTTACCATAGAAACGAGGAAAAAGACAATGGCATTTTATAGAAAGAAAAAGTCAGGTTGGCAATTCCGGATCAGCTACAAAACAGCTGACGGAAAATACAAAGAAATATCTAAGAGTTGCTTTAAAACCAAAGCGGAGGCTGTCAATGCTGCAGCCATCGCACAAAAAGAATTGTCAGAAGGTGTTCAGGAAGACAAAAATATAACACTTGCTGATTATTTCAAAGAATGGATGGAAATCTACAAAAAGCCTGATGTAGACCCCGAAACCTATTCAAAATACAAATTTACCCATAAAGTTATCAAAGAATATTTTAAAAACGCCAAACTGTCTAAAATCACTGCTACACAGTACCAAAAAGTCTTTAATGATTTAAGCGAACGATATGTCAAAGAAACCGTGAAGCGTATTAATTCCAATATCAGACAAGCGATTAAAGTGGCAATACACGAAGGCAGTTTAAAGAAAGATTTTACAGCTTTGGTCAA
>ERZ1643247.974-NODE-974-length-29869-cov-4.513249_pt1 | contig 29869 bp, 25 predicted proteins | sample MGYA00579264_ERZ1643247 | MGnify/ENA primary metagenome ERZ1643247 (study PRJEB29033, sample SAMEA4952262) | chicken gut metagenome | biome: Broiler Chicken; feature: Gastrointestinal Tract; material: Caecum | place: Ireland | collected 2018 | study: Broiler... | reverse complement strand
AACTTTTGACGGAACAGTTTGATTTATAAAATTCGATTTACGTTACTAACGCTCCACCATCCCAAACCCATCCGAAAGGATGGGTTTTTTGTTTTGCTGTGCCTTTTTTGGCGCACCCCGATATTTACTTTTGGCGCGCGGCGATGGTATAATTTTAAATAAAGGGGTGGGTCATGAAGAAAACAAACGCCAACAGAATACGCGCGCTGAGGATATGGGACATTCTTAACAGCGAAACCGACGAAGAACACCGCATGGACACGGAAGAGTTGCGCCGCCGTCTTGCCGCCGAAGGCATCGAGTGCGAAAGGCGGGTTATTTACAACGATATAAAAGCGCTTTGCGACGGCGGATATGAGGTTATGACGAAACGCGGCGTGAGCAACGAGTATTATGTGGCGGAGCGCCGGTTTTCTTTGCCGGAACTGCGCATACTTATGGACGCGGTGCGCGCGGCGGGGTTCGTGACGAAAAAAAAGACCCGTGAGCTTGTCGACAAAATCGCCGGACTTGCCGGCGGCAAAAGGGGCGACACGCTCAGGCGCAACGTGGTGCGTTTCGACACGGTGAAGAGTGAAAACGAGAATATTTATTATTCTGTCGACGAAATCACCCAGGCGATAATAGCCGGCAAAAAAATCAGCTTCAATTATTTTTATCTTGACGAAAAACTCCGCCGCGTTTACAGAACCGACGCCGACGACCCTGAAAAAAGAAGGATTTACGTCGTCAGCCCCGAGCAGACGGTGTTTGCCGACGATAAATATTATCTCTTTTGCCACGACGACAAACACGGCGACGTGGTGCAGTACAGAGTGGACCGGATGTCAAACGTCAGCATGATTGACGAAGACAAAACTCCCGCGAAAGAAGCGGCGGATTTCGACCTTTCAAAACACAAACTGCAACTTTTCGGCATGTTCGGCGGCAAGGAAGCGGCGGTTAAAATAAAAGCCGACAGAAGTCTGCTGGACGTCGTAATCGATAAGTTCGGCGGCGGCGCTGACATAACCGCGCCGGGCGGAAAAATTACGCTGCGCGCCGATGTGCAGGTCAGCCCGATGTTTGTCGCGTGGTGCTGTTCTTTCGGCAATCAGATGGAAGTCGTCGCTCCGGCGTGGGTGCGCGACATGGTTAAAGAACATCTGGAAAAAACTTTGGCGCAATACGTCTGATTGTAACCGTTGTCGCATGGTTCAGACGGGCGTATATGTCCTTTTGCGGATTATATGAGAAAAAACCTGCTTTTTCTGCGATATAAAAATTGACAAAACGGCGGATAGGGTGTAAAATCTAACGGCTGGGGGGATGTGGCTCAGTTGGTAGGGCGGCGCGTTCGCAACGCACAGGTCGAGGGTTCGAGTCCCTTCATCTCCACCATAACGGCGCCTTGGTCACCCCAAAGCGTTGAAACGGGGGCATAGCTCAGCTGGTAGAGCGCTTGAATGGCATTCAAGAGGTCAGGGGTTCAAGTCCCCTTGTCTCCACCAAAACTCTCAAACATTAGTTTGAGAGTTTTTTTTGTCTTGAAAATTGGTTTCGAATATGCTATCTTATATATATGGAAAGCAGGTGTATGCGTATGAAAAAGAAATTTTTGTTTTTGGCATTTTTATTTGTTATGTTTTCCGCGCTGTTTTTGCTGTCAGCCTGCGGAAACAAGGATTTTAACGGACTGAGTTTTGAAGATAAAAACGTGATTTATGACGGCAAAGCGCATAGTTTAGTGGTAGAAGGCGTGCCGGACTTTGCCACGGTCAGTTATACCGATAACTCGTTTACGGAAATCGGTATTCATGAGGTTACCGCGACGGTCAGCGCCGACGGCTACAACACTTGGGAAAAAACGGCGAAACTCAATATTCTGTCTGCCGACGGCGGTGTTTCAGCCGACGGATTTACTTTTGAGTGGAACGAACTCGGAAAAAACTATAAAGTGACCGGTTACACGGGGACGGAAACGATAGTAAGTGTCCCGTCGACCTTTAACGGAGTGCCTGTCACGGAAGTAGGCGCCATGGCGTTTGCCGGTACGGGCTTGGTCAGCGTGACTTTGCCGGAGGGGATTGTCCGCATCAATGAATCGGCGTTTATCAGTTGTTATGACCTTTTCGAAGTGTTTTTCCCTTCAAGCCTGAAATATGTCGAAGCCGACGCGTTTCAGCTTATAAATTCTTGCCTTCTTTTTATTCATGATATGGACGCGTATTGCCGCATCGACTTTGCGAATGAGTATGCCACTCCGCTTCATTCGGGGGGAGTATTGCTGCTCAATGAACAATTTGTTTCAGGGAGAATAGTTATTCCGGACGGTGTGGAAAAAATTGCGCCGTACGCTTTTTCTGGGTGTGCCTATGTCACGGAATTTGTTTTGCCTGACAGCGTCAAATCAATCGGTAAATTCGCCTTCGTGAATTGTAAAACGCTGACTGATATAAATATTCCCGAAAGCGTGACAGATTTAGGCGCGTACATATTTTATGGCTGCGATGAATTAACCGGCAATGAATACGGCAACGCATATTATTTGGGCAATGAAAAGAATCCGCATAAGGTTTTATTCAGCGGAAAGAGTCAATCGATTACTGAATGCGAAATTCATCCCGATACGGAGTTTATCTGTTCAGACGCGTTTCGTGATTATCAAAATTTAATATCCGTAACATTACCCGACAGCGTCAGGGCAATAGGAGCTACCGCGTTTTGCAATTGCGATAATCTTGAAAACGTGAGTTTGGGTAAAGGGGTTGAATCTATTTCCATAAGCGCTTTTGGAGGATGCGAGCAATTGCGATCGCTCAATATTCCGAGTCTGGAAATGTGGTTGAATATTAAAATTGACAGAGACGACCCGTTTGACAATATTTTTTTCTTGGAGAACATGCGTCTTATTGCAGGCGGAAGCGTTGTGGAAGAGCTGGTTGTGACTGAAAATATTTCCGGAATAGGGGCATATGTGTTCAGCGGATACAAATATTTAACGAGCGTTACCATTGACGCGGATATCGGGGAAATAGGCGAAAGGGCGTTTGCGGAATGCGAAAATCTTGAAAGCGTATCGATTTCGGGACGAATATCACAAATTGATGAATGCGCCTTTTTGGAGTGCTATGGTCTTAAAGAGGCCACCGTCAGCGGCGTTGAAGTGATAGGCTCCGGCGCATTTCACGAATGCTTTAATTTGGAAACGGTTGTTTTTGGAGACGGTGTCAAAATTATCAAAGAGAACTCGTTTCTATATTGCAGAAATTTACATAATATGGTAATCCCGTCAAACATACAAAAAATCGAAGCCATTATCGATATCGATTCGATCCATGACGACTTCTTGGCGTATTATCACGGCAGCAAAACAGAATTTGAAGAGAAAGTAGATTTTGACGATATCAACGCAAGCTGGTATGACAGAATATATTATTATTCGTCATCGGAGCCGCCTGTTAATGACGACGGCACTGCTTATGACGGAAATTATTGGCGTTATGTTGACGGAACGCCGACTGTCTGGGTAAAGTGACAAAAGATTCCGGTTGAATCCGGAATCTTTTTATTTTTATTTGGCGGGATTTATTTAATGAAAATATTTATAAATCGTTTATTTTTGCTATGCCTGGTTGACAGGAAGTGAAAAAGCGGTTATTGTAATGCGGTAATCTTTTTGTGTATATACTTTTACGGAGGGTTTATGTTTACTTTGACGACCGACTCTTCGTGCGATTTGCTGAAATCTCAACTTAAAGAGATGGACGTGCCGTATATACCGCTTATTTATATTATAGACGGCGTGTCGTACGAAGACAGACTGGACTCTGACGAAGAGTATATCGCTTTTTACAAACAGATGAAAGAGGGCGCCATGCCCACGACGTCGCAGATATCGGAATACGCTTTCGAGGAATTTTTCAGGCGGACGCTGGAAGAGCGCCCGGGGCGCGACATAGTGCACCTGAGTCTTAGCGGCGGCGTGTCGGGCACTTACGCCAACGCCGTATTCGCGGCTCGTGCCGTTTCGGGCGGCCGAAGCGAAAAAATTTACGTAGTGGACACTCTTGCCGCCTCGCAGGGGCTGAGGCTGGTGCTGGACAGGGGCGTCGAACTGCGTGACGGCGGTATGTCCGCCGAAGAGGCTTTTGAAAAACTGCGGGAAGTTTCGCGAAACCTGCACCACTGGGTTATTCTGGAAAACCTGGCGCATCTCAAAAGAGGGGGCAGAATCAGCGCCGTCAAAGCCGCCATAGGCACCATGATAAAATTAAAGCCGATTATGGTAGCCAACAACGAAGGCAACCTGCTGGTTTACAAAAAAGTTATCGGCTCCGCCAAAGCCGTGGCTGCACTGGCGGATGGGCTTAAAGAACACTCCGCCGACAGAACCTCGCCCAAAGTTTATATCGCCGATACAGATAACGCGCCTCTGGCGGAAAAGGTCAAAGCCGCCGTGCTTGAAGTTTTTCCGAAAGCGGAAATCGTCATTGGGCACGTGGGGCCTGTCATCGGCGCGCACCTGGGCAACAACTGCGTCGCCATCATGTTCGAGGGAAACGGCCGCATAGATATTCATTGATACGCGCTGACGCGACTATAAAAAGCATTATGTCCGAAGCGGGCAGCGCGACGGACAGGAACGGCGGAAACGCCGTTTTTTCATATCCAAAACATTTGGCAAAAAACAAAAGCGGTTTTATAATAGCGGTGGAGAAGCATTTATGATTTACGTTATCAGACACGGTCAGACCGATTGGAACAAAGAAGGCAGAATACAGGGGCAGGTCAACGTGCCTCTCAACGACGAAGGCGTCAGGCAGGCGTGGGAAGCCCACGACGCCATAGCCGGCGTGAAATTCGACGCGGTTTTCTGTTCGCCGCTTGAACGCACAAGGCAAACCTGCAAAATAGCCTACGGCGGCGACGACGTGATTTACGACGACAGGCTTATGGAGCGCGATTTCGGCGAAAACGACGGCGTTAAACGCGCCGAAGTGGACTTTGCCGCGTTCTGGACGCCAGGCAGCGCCGAAAACTCGGCGTGCGGCGAAAGCATTGACGAAATGACGGCGAGGGTTGTGTCCTTTCTCGATGAAATCAATTCGAAATACAAAGGAAAAGATATACTCATCGTTACGCACGGCGGCGTTATTATGATTATGAAAGCGTATTTTTGCGGAATGCCTAAAGACAATAACTTTCTGGAATATCTGGTGACAAACGGCGCCGTCACGAAGTTTGACTTCAAGTGACGCCTGAGTTGCGGACGGAAAAGCGGCCTTAAAAGCCGCTTTTATTTTTTGCCGAGATAAGCCGTGAAAAGTGCCTGAATTTTGTTGACAAAGCAACAAGACCGTCATATAATACTTTACAATTTCACAAAAGGGGTATGCGGCCGATGTATGAATACGACGAGTTTGCCAGGTGCGTGGGTAATCTCAAAAAGCGGATACAAAAGCGTGTTTCAGACGCTTTGAAACCGTATAATCTGAGCAGTATGCATTCCATGTATCTGATGACGCTGTATCATAAAGGCGAACTTACGCTGGTGGAACTTTCGGGCGAACTGAAATTCAACAGGGCGAATACGTCCAGGGTCATCAGGGACCTTATCCAGAAGGGATATGTAGTCTGCGACAAAAACGAAAACAATCTGCGCAAGTACAAGGTGTTTTTGTCGGAAGAAGGCAGGAAAGTCGCCGAGAGTTTCGACACGCAGATGGAAAACTTCAAGATTGAGGATGTGTCGCGTCTTACGCATGAAGAATGGACGACGCTCATCGCGTTGTTAAACAAACTGACAAATTAAAGGTAGGCTATGATAAGAATCTTAAAGAATTTCAAATGGTATTACTGGCTGATGCTGGCGCTGATGCTTTTGATAATCGTCGGCCAGGTGCAACTCGACCTCATCGTGCCTGAATATATGTCGCAGATAGTGTCGCTTGTCACCACGCCGGGCAGCGAAATGTCCGAAATATGGCGTGTCGGGCTGATAATGATTGCCTGCGCTTTCGGCAGCCTTGTGTGCACCGTGCTGGCGAGTTTTATCGCCGCGAGAATGGCGGCGGGTTTCGCCGAACTGCTGAGAGACAAGGTGTTCCGCAAGGTGGAGTCTTTCTCCATGAACGAGATAAACAAATTCAGCACCGCCAGCCTTATAACCCGCTGCACAAACGACGTGCAGCAGATACAGATGTTCATCACGATAGGGCTCAGGCTTTTGATTACAGCGCCTATAATGGCAATAGGCGCCATAGTCAAGATGTCGGGTAAAAGCGGCGAACTCACTCTTCTGACTTTCGCCGGCGTGCTGGTCATTGTCGTGTTTGTGCTGTTTATTTACATTGTGGCGGTGCCGAGGTTCAAATCGATACAAAAACTCACCGACCGCATCAACAAGGTCACCAGAGAAAACCTGACGGGTCTCAGGGTGGTCAGGGCGTATAACGCCGAAGCGTATCAGGAAGAAAAGTTCGACAAAGCCAACACCGCCGTTACGAAGACGTATCTGTTTGTAAACAGGGTGCTGTCGCTCATGCAGCCTGTCATGCAGATTGTCATGAACGGATTGAGCCTCGGCATTGTGTGGCTGGGCGCCATGCTCATAAACACCAACGCGCTGGAACTGCCGACAATGATGTCTTTCACCATGTATTCTATGCAGGTTATACTGTCATTCCTGATGCTTATAATGGTGTTTATTTTCATGCCGAGGGCGTCGGTTTCGTCAAAACGTATCAACGAAGTGCTCTCTACCAAAAATATTATAAACGACCCTGAAACGCCTGCCGCCGACACGGGTATCAAAGGCGAACTTGAATTCAGGAACGTGTCTTTCAAATATCCTGACGGCGACGGATACGTGCTCAAAGACAGCAGTTTCAAAGCGGAAAAGGGGCAGACCGTCGCTATTATCGGCTCGACGGGCAGCGGCAAAAGTTCGCTGCTCAACCTGATACCGCGTTTTTACGACGTGACAGAAGGCGAAGTGCTCGTCGACGGCGTAAACGTCAAAGAATACCGGCAGGAAGAACTGCATGACAAAATAGGCTATGTGCCGCAGAAGGCGGTGCTGTTCAGCGGCACGGTTGACAGCAACCTGCGCTTCGGCAAAGAGGACGCCACCAGGGAAGAACTCGCCAAAGCGGTGGAAATCGCTCAGGCGAACAATATCATAGAGAAAAAAGGTTACGGCGGCAACGTGGCTCAGGGCGGTCAGAATATGTCCGGCGGACAGAAACAGAGAATGTCCATCGCCAGAGCAATCGTCAAAAACCCGGAAATCTATCTGTTTGACGACAGTTTCTCGGCGCTGGATTACAAAACCGACAGACTTTTACGCGAAGCGATAAACAAAAACATCAAAGACGCCACAAACATCATCGTGGCGCAGCGTATAGGCACAATAAAGAACGCCGACAGAATTCTCGTGCTGGACGACGGGCGCGTTGTGGGCGACGGCACCCACGAGGAACTGCTGGCGAACTGCTCGGTATATCAGGAAATCGCCCACTCGCAACTTTCAAAGGAGGAACTCGCAAATGGCTAACATGGCAGGCGGCGGCAACGTTCAATACGCGGAAAGGCCGCGCAGCATGAAAAAATCTTTCGGCAAACTGGCGCTGTTTCTCAAACCGTATCTGATACCGATGATAGTGGCGCTTTTGTGCGCCGTGGCGGCGACGGTTTTCAACATAATTTCGCCTGACAGGATAGGCAGAATTACCGCTCTCATAACCGAAGGGCTGATGTCGCCGGACGGCATAGACCTCGCGCAGATAGGGCAAATCGGTTTGTCTCTGGTAATAATGTACGGCTGCTGCGCCGTGTTCGGTTACGCGCAGGGCTGGATAATGACAACCATTACGCAAAGGGCGTGCAACCGTTTCCGTAAAGCGATTTCACGCAAAATCAACAGACTGCCGCTCAAATACTTTGACACCAGAAGTTACGGCGACGTGTTGTCCAGGGTGACAAACGACGTCGACATGATAGGTCAGACGCTCAACCAGAGCCTTTCGCAGATGGTCACGGCCGTCACAATGATTGTGGGTCTGCTCATCATGATGTTCATCACCAGCTGGCAGTTGGCGATAGTGGCTGTGGCGACGGTGCCTGTCAGCATAATACTGGTGCTGATTATAGTGTCCATTTCGCAAAAATACTTCAAACAGCAGCAGAACTATCTCGGCGCCATAAACGGACATATCGAAGAAGTGTTTTCCAGCCACAACGTCATAAAGGCGTATAACGCCGAAGACAAAATGATAAACACCTTTGACGGCATAAACAGGCGCATATACGGCAGCGCGTGGAGGGCGCAGTTTCTGTCCGGCATGATGCAGCCTATAATGTCTTTCGTGGGCAACCTGGGCTATGTGGGCGTGTGCATCGTGGGCGGCATTATAGCGATACAGAACGGCGACGTCACGTTTATAGGCGTAATCACCAGTTTCATGATTTATGTCAGGCTGTTCTCACAGCCGCTGACGCAGTTTTCGCAGGTGGCTAACACCATGCAGTCGACAATGGCGGCGGCGGAAAGGGTGTTTGATTTTCTGGAAGAAGAAGAAATGTCCGACGAAAGCGGCATGACGGCGAAACTCGACAGCGTGAAAGGCGACATCAGGTTTGAGCACGTCAACTTCGGATATGTGCCGGGCAAAATAATAATTCACGATTTCAACGTGGACATAAAAGCGGGTCAGAAGGTGGCAATCGTCGGCCCGACAGGCGCCGGAAAGACAACGCTGGTCAACCTGCTCATGAAGTTTTACGATGTCACTTCCGGCGAGATTTACATCGACGGCGTGCCTGTCAGTTCGCTGACGAGGGCAAACGTTCACGACCTGTTTGGCATGGTGCTTCAAGACACATGGCTGTTTGAGGGCACTATAAGGGAAAACCTCACTTACGGAAAAGAGGGCATTTCCGACGACACGCTTAACAAGGTGCTTAAAGCCACGGGGCTCGAACACTTTGTAAAAACTCTGCCGCACGGACTCGACACCGTGCTTGACGACAACACAAATATTTCCCAGGGACAGCGTCAGCTGCTGACAATCGCCAGGGCGATGGTGGAAAACGCGCCTATGCTGATACTCGACGAAGCAACTTCGTCGGTCGACACGAGGACGGAAATACTCATTCAGCAGGCTATGGACAATCTCACCCACGGCAGAACGGCGTTTATCATAGCGCACAGGCTGTCCACAATCAAAAACGCCGACATCATACTCGTTATGAAAGACGGCAATATCATCGAACAGGGCAATCACGCGCAACTTATGGAAAAGGGCGGTTTTTACGCCGAGCTGTACAACAGCCAGTTCGACCAGGCGGAAGAAGAATAACGGAGAAAACACCCGCTTTCGGCGGGTGTTTTTATTTTCGTGTTTTTGCAAAATATTTGACACGGAAAAAAGATGTGACTATAATTTGTACATAAAAATGCGAGATGTAATATACGGAGGCAAAAAATGAAATTCATCAAATGTGAAAAACTCAAACAGAAGCCGGATTTCAACAATTTGCATTTCGGTGAAAACTTCACCGACTATATGCTGACCATGGATTGGAAAGACGGCGAATGGGGCGACGTCGTCATCGAGCCGTTCCACAACTTCGAGTGCTCTCCCGCCATGCTGGTGTTCCACTACGGCCAGGGTATTTTCGAGGGCTGCAAGGCTTATAAAAACGACAAAGGCGAAATTTCGCTGTTCCGCACCAAAGACAACCTCAAAAGAATGAACAAGTCCGCGGAAAGAATGTGCATGCCTCAGTTTGACGTGGATAAGGTTTTCGAGGGTATCAAAGAACTCGTCAAAATCGAAAAGGATTGGATACCGACCCTGCCAAATTCGTCGCTGTACATCAGACCTACCATGATTGCCACCCAGGCGGTTCTGGGCGTCAGGGTAAGTTCCACCTTCAAGTTTTTCGTGATTCTGTCGCCGGTCGGCAGATATCATCCTGCCGAAGACGGCAATCTGCCAGCGCTGTACGTCGAAGACAAACTCGTCAGGGCGGCTGTCGGCGGCACCGGCGAAGCCAAATGCCTCGGCAACTACGGCGCCAGTTTCTACGCTTTCGAAAAAGCCAAAGAACACGGCTATGAAGACATTTTGTGGCTGGACGCCTGCGAACATAAATATATCGAGGAAGTGGGCACCATGAACGTTATGTTCGTTATAGACGGCGTGGTGGTTACTCCGAAACTCAACGGCAGCATACTTCACGGCATCACCCGCGACAGCGTGCTTACGGTGCTTGCCGATTCGCCTTATAAATTCGAGGAACGCAGAATTTCCATCGATGAAGTTATGGAAGCGGCAAAGAGCGGCCGTATGACCGAGTGCTTCGGCGTAGGCACCGCGGCGGTCATCTCGCCTGTTGGCGCCATCGCTTACGAGGGCGAGGAAGCCGTCATAAGCAATAAACGCATAGGGCCTGTCAGCAAATATCTGGTTGACAGAATCACCGGCATACAGACCAAGAAATACCCTGACAAATACGGCTGGGTTATCGACGTAAAATAAAAACCGTAAAAATCAAAAGACACGGCAACGCCGTGTCTTTTTTTACGGCAATAAAAAAACGGCGGAAGAATCGCCGTTTTTTGTTATTGTCTGTTATTCCTGCGGCTGAGTGACGACGGAGGTTACTCTCGTGACGAGATTGATTGTGCCGCCGCTCTTTGCCGGTTCGCCGCTGATTGCCGCCGCGCCGTAAGTCGGGGTCTGGCCGCTGAGCGTGCCTACGCCGCCCAGGTTGTTGGATATGCGGGTGAACACCGACGAAATAAGTTCCGCCACGGTCTGCGGCGTCATGTCAGGCGCGTCCATCATGCTTATGATAAGGTTGAGTATGGAGGAGGACATATTTTCGTCCATGGTGTTTATTCTCAGCGTACTGCCGCTGTCCACGCCCAGTTCGCCGTTTTCGGCCGATACCGTGAGCGTGCTGTTTGAGGTTATATACAGCGTCGTGCCGATGTTAGGTCGTATAAACGCCGGCACGCTTTGCAGCACTTCGTCAATCTGCGATTTGAATTTGGTTATATTCAGGCCGAACACCGTCCTGACGCTGACGGCTCCGTCGCTGTTGGTCAGCGTTATCTCGTGAATTTCCAGCGGAATATTGCCGTCCACCGAAAACATGTCGATGAGTTCTTTGAGGTCGGCGTATTCGTCGCTCATGTTTTGCGCTTCGCCGATTATCTCGTTGAAGAGATACACAAAGTCGTTGCCTTTGAATGAAAGCGACATATGGGTGGTTGTCACAACCTGGGTTGTGAGCAAATCCGCGAGATTTTCTATCGCCGTGCCTTCCTCGGATATATTGTCGTTTATATCGGCAATGGCGCCGCTTTCGCCGATGGTGGACGAATCCGCGCCCCAGGTGGCTTGCGCTTCGCTCTTCTCGGCGTCGCCGTATGTGTTGGTAGTCACGTCGCTCACGTCCGGCTCGGTGGTGAGGTCTTTCAGCGCGCCCCAGATGTCTTTGAATTTATAGTCGGCAAGTTCGCCCAGTTCGAAATCGCCGATTTTGGTTATGCCGAAAGTGGACGGCGACGCGAAGTTGTATATACCCAGCGCCCCGCCGACGACGATAACGACAAATATCAGCAACGAAACAAGGCAGCCCGCGCAACCGCGTCTTCTTTTTGCCATGACCGTTTTCTCCTTTTATAAATTCTTTTTTATGATTTTACCACAACTTTTGTCAAATGTCAGTAAATTATACGCCGCTGAGCCGCCGGATAACCGCCCAAAGAAAAAAAGCGGCGGCGCCGCTTATTTTTTGTCGTTGCTGTCCACGAATATTTTGAGTTTTTCGCGGGTTTCATCGCTCAGGCAATGTTCGATTTTGCAGGCGTCGGTTTCGCCTGTCACGGGGCTGACGCCGAGAATATCCACCAGAAATTTTTGCAGCAGCGTGTGGGTTTCTTTAACGGCGCGCGCTTCGGCAAGACCTTTTTCCGTCAGATATATGTCGGAATATCTTTCCTGCGTGATGTAGCCCTGTTCTTTGAGTACGTTGACCGCCCTGTTTACGCTGGCGCGGGACACGTCGAGTTTCTTTGCCACGTCGACGGATTTGACGTTTGACGAATTTTCCGACAGTTCGAGTATCGCTTCGAGATAATCCTGGGCGGACGATAAAATTTTCTGCATGGCTTAACTCCGATTTTTTGAATTATAACATAAATTATTTGACAAAGCAAGGGGATGATTTTATACTGTTAGCCGAGGCTAACGAATATTCGTTTGAATTTTACTTATGACGCTGAATGAACTCAAAATCGGACAAAGTTGCAAAATAACAAAAGTCAACGGCGAGGGGGCGCTGCGCAAGCGCCTGCTGGATATGGGGCTTACGCCGAAAACAAAAGTGACGCTGCATAAAACGGCGCCCATGGGCGACCCGATAGAACTGCTGCTCAGGGGCTACAACCTCACCATACGCAAAGAGGAAGCCGCCCGCATAGAAGCGGAGGTAATAGAATGAACATCGCGCTCGTTGGCAACCAGAACTGCGGCAAGACGACTCTGTTTAACCAGCTTACCGGCAGCAAACAGCATATAGGCAACTTTCCGGGCGTCACGGTCGAGCAGAAGAGCGGTTATCTTCTGGGCAACAAAGACGTCACCGTTGTGGATTTGCCCGGCATATATTCGCTTACGCCTTATTCGATTGAGGAAATAGTCACGCGCGACTATATATTCAACCGGAAACCGGACTGTATAATAAACATAATCGACGCCACAAATCTCGAACGCAACCTGTATCTGACCATACAGCTGTTGGAAATGGAGATACCGTTTGTCATAGCGCTCAACATGATGGACGAAGTGCGGCTGAACGGCACCAGCATTGACGTCAAAAAACTGTCGGAAGAACTCGGCGTGCCCGTCGTGCCTATTTCCGCCAGCAAGAACGAGGGCGTCAGCGAACTTGCCGAAGTGGCTCTTGGCAGGGCAAAGGTGAAAAATTCGGCTTATCACGACCTTTGCGACGGCGCGGTGCACAAGGCGGTGCACTCTCTCGCCCATCTGCTGGAAGAAAACGCCGAAAAGTGCGGGTTTCCGCCTAAATACGCCGCAATCAAAGTAATAGAAAACGACAAGTCGATTATAGACAAACTTAAACTCGACGAGCGTCAGCTGGACATCATCGGGCATATAGTGGAAGACATGGAAATCGCCTGCGACACCGACAGGGAAGCGGCCATTGTCGATATGCGCTATGACTATATAGAAGCGTTGTGCGCCAAGGTCGTGCTCAAAAAAGGGCAGAACGTCAACCAGGAAAAGTCCATGAAACTAGACAGAATTCTCACCCACAAAATATGGGCAATCCCTATTTTCCTGTGCGTGATGCTGGCGGTGTTTTTCCTGTCCTTTTCATTGGTGGGCAAGTGGCTTTCCGACCTGCTTACCCTCGGCATAGACTGGCTCACCGGCGTGGTGGACGGGGCGCTTACTTCCGCCGGCATAAGCGAATGGCTGCATTCGCTGCTTATAGACGGCGTGTTTAACGGCGTGGGCAGCGTGCTGAGTTTCGTGCCCACGATAATGGTGCTGTTTTTTCTGCTGTCCATTCTGGAAGACAGCGGCTATATGGCGCGAGTGGCGTTTGTCATGGACAAACTTCTGCGCAAAATAGGGCTGAGCGGCAAATCTTTCGTGCCGATGCTGATAGGTTTCGGGTGTTCCGTGCCGGGTATTCTGGCGGCGAGAACCGTTTCCAGCGAGCGCGACAGAAAAATGACTGTGCTGCTTGTGCCGTTCATGTCGTGCAGCGCGAAATTGCCTATATATTCGCTTATAACAATGGCGTTTTTCCCGAGATACCAGGCACTGGTCATGCTGGGCGTTTACGTGCTGAGCATGGTGGTGGGCGTGCTGTAGGGACTGTTGCTTTAAGTCACGGTGTTCAAGGGCAAGCCCGTGCCGTTTGTTATGGAACTGCCGAATTACCGCTGGCCGTCGCTCAAAACGCTGCTCCGCAACTCGTGGGAAAAAGGCAAGAGTTTTATACGCAAGGCGTTTACCGTCATTTTCGTGGCGACGCTGGTAATATGGTTTTTGCAGAGCGTCGACACGACGTTCAACTTCACGAGCGACAGTTCGGTGAGCATTCTGGCGGAAATAGGGCGGTTTTTGTCGCCTGTGTTCGCCCCGCTGGGACTGGGCGACTGGCGGCTCACAACGTCGATCATTACGGGGCTCACCGCCAAAGAAGCGGTTGTCAGCACGCTGGCGGTGCTGTTCGGCGTGGCCAGCGAGAGTCTGTCGGCGGTGTTGTCCGCGGCGTTTTCGCCGTTGCAGGGCTTTTGCTTTCTGGCTTTCGTGGTGCTGTACATGCCGTGCGTGGCGGCGGTCGCGGCTGTCAGAAAAGAACTCGGCTCGGGTTGGAAAGCGGCATTGGCAATGTTTTCGCAGACCGTTGTGGCGTATTTGGTCACGCTGATTATTTATAACGTGGGGACGCTGTTTGTCTGATATGTGGGATATAATCATCATAGCCGTTCTGGCGCTTTGCGCCGCGGCGGCTGTAATAAAAATAGTCAAAGATAAAAAGCGGGGCGGCTGCGACGGTAACTGCGCCGCCTGCGCGAAAAATAAAAAAGAAAGGTAACGGTTGCCGTTACCGCCGCCGCGCGGTATAATATAAAAGACGGCGGGGCCGTCACGGAGGTATATATGAAAGACGTTTTGTATTTTTACTTGCCGAAATGTCCTTACTGCGCGCAGGCGTCAAAGGACATCGAAGAACTCAAAAAAGAAAATCCACGGTACGCGAAAATCGATATCAAGACGGTGGACGAAAGTCTGAACGAGGAATTCGCCGCCAAGTTCGATTACAACTATGTGCCGTGTTTTTACGTTGACGGCGTAAAGCGCATAGAGGGTCAGTGCGACAAGCAGGCGCTCGCTGCCATGTTCGACGACGTGATAGGTTAAAAAAAGGCAAAGCCACTTTGGCTTTGCCTTTTTCGGTTAAAATCAGTTAAAAGTCGACTTCGCTCCCGTAATAGCAGCAGCAAAGCAGTTTTTCCATTTCGGACGGCGTTATCGCTCTCGGGTTGGAACCGGTGCAGGCGTCGCCGACGGCGTTGGCGGCTATCACGGACAGTTTGGCTTTGAATTCGGCCTCTTCTATGCCGAAAGCGGCCAGGGTCGGCGGAATTCCGAGTTCGGCGTTGTACGCGGATATGAGTCGGCACAGTTTTTCCGTCAGGTCGTTGTCGTCGCTGCCGCTTATGCCTATCGCTCTCGCTATGTCGGCGTAGCGGCGCGCCGCGGTTTTGGCGTTGAATTTTATGACATACGGCAGATATATTGCGTTTGCGCAGCCATGCGGAATGTGTCCCGTGGCGAAAGCGGCGCCCGTCTTGTGCGCCATGGAGTGCACTATGCCGAGCAGCGCGTTTGAAAACGCCATGCCCGCCAGACACTGTGCGTAATGCATCTGCTCGCGGCTGTTTTTGTTGCCTTTGTAAGAGGACGGCAGATATGTCATGACCATTTGTATTGCCTTGATTGCCAGCGGGTCGGTGAAAGGTCCGCTGAGCGTGGAAACATATGCCTCAATGGCGTGCGTGAGCGCGTCCATGCCGGTGTGCGCTGTCAGCGTTTTTGGCATGGTTTCGGCAAGGACGGGGTCTACAATCGCCACGTCGGGCGTTATCTCAAAGTCGGCGAGGGGATATTTTATGCCCTTGGAGTAATCGGTGATTACCGAAAACGCCGTGACTTCCGTCGCTGTGCCGGAAGTGGAAGGTATCGCGGCGAAACGCGCTTTAGTGCGCAGTTTCGGGAAGTTGAAAGGCTTGCAAAGGTCTTCGAATGTGGTTTCGGGGTGCTCGTAAAACGCCCACATGGCTTTCGCCGCGTCGATAGGCGAGCCGCCGCCGACAGACACAATCCAGTCGGGACCGAATTCGCGCATGATTTCGGCGCCGCGCTTCACCGTTTCAACAGACGGGTCCGGCTCGACGTTTTCTATAAGCCTGACTTTCATGCCCGCCTGACCGAGATAGTCGGTTATCGTGTCCAGAAAGCCGAACTTTTTCATCGAGCCGCCGCCTACCACGACGACGGCTTTTTTGCCTTCAAGGTTTTTCAGGTTTTCCAAAGCGCCTTTGCCGTAATAAATATCTCTCGGCAACGTGAATCTTGACATTGTTGTTTACCTCCGTGTCAATTTTGTCTTTTCATACACAAGTATATGCATTGATAATTTTTTGTCAATACTTTTGTTAAAAAAATATCATTAAAATTCATATCGGGTATTATCGCCCGAAATGGCGGAAGCATACCCTTTTTTGATATCGTTTTTGTTAGCCTTTGCTAACTCTTGACACCCGGCGATAGACGCTATTATAGTTGACTTACTCGAAAAATATCAGAAGGGGGAATTTATATATGAAGAAACGCAGAAGCATAAAATCCGCCGCCGTGCTGCTGGCGGCGGCGCTGGTGTGCCTGTTTTCGGTTTTTGCTCTGGCGGCGTGCGGCGACCCTGACGGCGGAGAAACGTTTGAGACGGTTCCTGTTTTGCAGGACACCCGCGGCACTGAGGCTGAAACCGCTACGTTCACCACGCTCAACGGCGACAGCGTGACATACAACAAAAACACAAGGCGCATTGTGGCGCTGTCGGGCGCGGGCGACCTTGCCGCTTTCGGCATAAGACCGCTTGCCGTCATGGCGGACCAGGCGACGATGAGCGCTTATCCCGGCTTTTTTGACGGGGTGGATACGCTCAGTTACACGCAGCCTTTCAATGTGGAAGAAATCGCCACTTATGAGCCGGAACTGATTTTGGTGTATCAGCTCATGGATGACAGCCAGATAAGCAGGTTGGAAGCCATAGCGCCGGTAATTCCGCTTTACCGCGAGAGTTTTGATTTCAGGCAGAGGCTCGGCTACATAGGTGATATATTCGGTCTCGAAGAAAACGCCGAGACCCTTATAAACTACGCGGAAGGTATTCAGGCGGAAGCGGCGGACAGGGTCGAGGCAATGGGGCTGGAAGGCAAAACCGTGTCGGTGTTCTATTATGCCGAAGGCATATCCATTCCGCCGGGAGACTCGTGGTATTTCAACAAGATTATTTACGACTATCTCGGCATGAAACGTACCGCGGCGGCGGAAGAGTTCCTTGCCAATTCACAGAACAATCCTTTTACGCCGATAAGCAACGAAAGCGTCAGAAATTTCGAGGGCGACGTTGTGATTTATGTCGACCTGTATTCGATAAACGGTCAGCCGTCTATGTCTGAGGCGCTTATGGCAAACCCGGGATGGCAAAGCCTCAAAGCCTATCAGGAAGACAGAATAGGTCTGCTTGACGCAATGCTGTACGCCGAAAAAGACGTGCTGTATCTCGCGGCTCAGTACAACGGGCTGATTGAGGCGTTTGAGAAGGCGGTTTGATGGAGAGGATTGACGGTCAACGCAAAAAATTCGGCAACACGAAGAAATTTGCCGTTTTTATGGCGGTCGGCGCGGCGGCGCTCGTCGCGATGATGTTTCTTTTTATGCGTTTCGGCGCGGAAAACGTGTCGTCCGCCGACGTGTGGAATGCTCTGTTCGCTTTTGACGGGGATAATTTCAACCACATTGTGGTGAGGGACATGCGCCTGCCCAGGCTGCTCGCCGACATAATGGTGGGTGTCTCGTTGGCTTTGGCGGGCGCCGTTATGCAGGGCAACACAAAAAATCCCATGGCAGACAGCGGAATAATGGGCATAAGTTCTGGTTCCATATTCGCGATAGTGCTGGTCATGACGTTTCTGCCCGGGGTTTCCCGTCTGGAAAGGATAGCCTTTTCATGCGCGGGAGCGGCGGTGGCAACGCTGCTGATTTACGCCGTGGCGCTTATGGGCAGGCGGGGCATAACCGCCGAACGCATGGTGCTGTCGGGCATGGCGATATCCACGCTGTTCAACTCGGTTACTTCCGCCGTGGTGCTTAAAGACGGCACGTCGGCGCTTATGCTCAAATACACCGCGGGCAGTTCCGCCAACACAATCTGGCCGGACGTGTATATAGCCGCGCCTTTCTTTGTGGCGGGTCTGGTCGTGGCGCTCATGATATCGCGCTCGCTTACGGTCATGAACCTGGGCGACGATGTTTCGAAAGGGCTGGGAGCCAACACGAAACTCATTAAACTGCTGTGCACTGTCGTGGTGCTGGTGCTGTCGGCGATAGCGGTAATAATCATCGGTCCGGTCAGTTATGTGGGACTTATGGTGCCGCACATAGTGAGATATTTCGTCGGCACGGATTACAGGCTGATTCTTCCGTCGTGCGCTGTGCTTGGAGCGGTGCTGGTAGTGTTTGTGGATTTTCTCGCCAGGGTGCTCATTGCCCCGCTGGAATTTCCGGTCGGCATACTCATCACAATTATCGGCGTGCCGTTTTTCATTTTTATATCGCGCCGCCAGAAGAGCGACGCTTTCAGCGGGTGAGGCATGAATTCAATCGTTAAAAAGAGACTCAGTCCGCTCAGAAAAGGCGTGTATGTAAACGCCGCCCTGCTTTTTTTGCTCATAGCGGTGTTTCTCGTCGGCTGCAACGTGGGGCAATACCGCATGTCGGTGGGCGAGGTGATATCCACATTGTTCGGCGGCGGCACTGACCTCGGGCGTGTGATACTGTTTGAGGAGCGGTTGCCGCGCATATGTCTCGCCGTCATGGTGGGGCTGGGCATGGGCATGTCGGGCGTAGTGATGCAGGATTTGCTTCACAACGACCTTGCTTCGCCGGGCACGCTTGGCGTAAGCGCAGGTTCCGGGCTGTTTGTCACTCTGTACGTCGCTTTGATTCAGGGAAACGGCAGCAGCGCCGTGCTTATGCCGATACTCGCGCTTTTCGGCGGTCTGCTGTCGGCGGGACTTATATTTCTGTTCGGCACAAAGCGGAAACAGCGTCTGCAACCCACAAGACTCATTATGACCGGTGTGGCGATGAGCAGCGCTTACGGCGCCGTCAGCACATTTCTTATGCTGATAATTGACGAGAGCCGTCTTGAATTTTTGCAGAGATGGCAGTCGGGCGAACTGTGGGGCACAGAGTGGGAATATATTGTAGTTTTCGCCGTGTGGCTGTTGCTGTTCGGCGTTATGACATACAGACAGGGACGCGTGCTCAATGTTATAAACGTGGGGTACGACGTCGCCCGCGGGCTGGGCGTCAACGTGGGCAGGCAGTTTTTGTATCTGTCTGTTTGCGCCGTGGCGCTGGCATCGGCTTCGGTGGCGTTCGGCGGCAACTTCTTTTTTCTTGGGCTGATAGGTCCGCATATAGCCCGCCGGCTTGTCGGCACCGACGCCAGAGTGCTTATGCCCGCTTCGGGCATAATAGCCGGCATAATAGTCATGCTGGCGGACATGCTCGTGCAGGGGCTGGAATTTCTCGCCAATATACCGGCGGGTATAGTCGTGTCGGTGCTGTCGGTGCCGTATTTCCTGTATCTGCTGATGAGGTCGTGACATGAACAGTATAGTTACAAAACAACTTAAAGTCGGTTATGACGGCAACATCGTGGTACCGTCTTTTGACGCGGAAATCAGACAAGGCAAAATAACTTCCATAATAGGCGCCAACGGCTGCGGCAAATCGACTGTTCTGAAAGCCATCGGCCGCATAATCAGGTCGGAATCGGGCGTGATAATAATAAACGACAGCGATATGTCGTCAATGAAGAACAAAGATATCGCAAAGCAGATGGCGATACTGCCGCAGACGCCAACTGCGCCGGGCACGCTGACCTGCCGCGAACTTGTGGCGTACGGACGGTTTCCGTACCAAAGGGGATTCGGCAGACTGACAAAAGAAGACAAAGATATCGTCGGCTGGGCGCTGGAAGTCACAAACATGGGTGATTTTGCCGACAGGGAAATCGCCAGTCTTTCGGGCGGGCAGAGGCAAAGGGTGTGGATAGCCATGGCGCTGGCGCAGCAGACTGGCATTATTCTGCTTGACGAACCGACGACTTATCTTGACCTTGCCCACCAGCTGGAAGTGCTTGAACTGCTTAAACAACTCAACGAAAATCAGAACACGACGATAGTCATGGTGCTGCATGACCTTAATTTGGCTTCGAGATATTCGCACTACATGCTGGCGATGAAAGACGGCAGAATCGAGGTTTACGGCGAACCGAAAGAGGTCATGACCGAAACCATGCTGGAACACTGTTTCGGCTTAGACGGCGACATCGTCGCGGACAGGCGCAGCGGAAAACCCATGTGCCTTTCATTCGACCTGGTGAAAAATGACAAAAGCGATTAGACATTTTTGCATCCTCGCGGCGCTGACAATAATGACGGCGGCGCTGGCGGCCTGCGGCGGGACGAAAACTTTCGGCATAACTTACGCCGACGTGCCGCTTGACTACGGCGAAACGACGCTCACCGAAATTGAAAAGCCCGTAGGTCTGGACAGCAGGCAGGATTTGAGCGACTTCATGGACTGGTGCGTTTTTTACGGTGAGGCCGGCGACACGGCGTATACTACTGTAAACGACGCTTACGCCCAAGTGCTCCGCGCGGATATGTTTACCGAATACCGCTGGGCGGGGCAGTACGGCAACCTGGCGCACAATTTCGTGACGGGTTATGACGACAGCCGACTTGACGAAAACGTCATAGGCATAGTCGGCGGCATAAAAAATTACGCCTTCAAAAGTTATACGCTGGGCGAAAACAACGTCAAGGTGTGGAACCTGGATTATTATCTTGACGTAGTGGCGGCGGAAAATGACAGGGGATACGCCCTGAAAGATTTCGCCCTGTATAAATCCAACAACGGTTTTGTCAGGGTGACCAACAGCGAACAGTTGTTTTACGCCGCGGCGCGCGGATATATGCCTGTGGCGGAAGAGGATAGCGCCGTCGGCGAAATGCTGTCGCGCGTGCTGGGCATTCTCAACAGAATTCTCAACGGCGGCATGACCGAGACGCAAAAAATACGTGCCATATACAACTATCTGGTGTGCGAAAACACATATGATTACGAATCGTTTCTTTACAAAGAGAGCGAACACACCGATTACACGGCTTACTTTCTGGAAGGCGTGTTTTACAGCAAAAATGCCGTGTGCGACGGTCTTGCCAAAGCGATGACGCTCATGTGCCGTCTTGAAGGCATAGAGGCTTATCACATCGGCGCCGTCGGCTCGGGCGGCGGCCACGCCTATAACTATATCAAAGCCGACGGAAAGTATTATCTGTGCTGTCCGACGCAGGGCTCGTCGGTAACTGCACATGACGGCAAGCGGTTTCACACTCATACCGCCGCGTTTTTCCTGACGGATTATTACACGTCTTCGCCGTCGTGGGATTTTTACTCGGGGCAGCTGCCTGAAATAGGCGAACTTGTCAAACAGACGGAAAAATACGACTATTGGTCAAACACAGTGATGAACATTGACGGCACGCGTTACGACCTGTCGCCGGACGGCGTGGACGAAGCCGTCGCCGTGCTTGACTTCGCGGCGGAAACGGCAAAACGGAGCGGCTATGTTTTGCAGGTCGAACTGCTTTGCGATTACGATACTGCGCAGCGCGCTTATGAAATAGTGGCGGAAGATTACAACGTGACAAAAATCAACAACGGCGTTTTCGGGGGACAAAGACTTTATGCGTTTCTTTTCAGCTGATAAAAAAACGATAATTGTCGGTTTGTTCGTGCTGGTTATGCTGCTGTCGCTCGGGGCGCTGGCGGCTTGCCAGCCGCCCGACGAACATGACGGTGGGACTGGCAGAGATGAAATCGTTTCTTCTCTGACATTCGCCGACAGTTTCGGACAGACTGATTTGCCGAACCCCGGCAGAATTATAGAAAACAGCGGCGATTTCATTTACGCCATGGACTGGCTGGCGTTTTACCGCATAAGCGAAGAAACGGCGTTTGAAATCTCCGACGGATACGCCGGCGGCATAGAGAGCATATTCCGCGAATTCAGCGGGCTGAGAGATTTGACTGAACTTGCCGACGTCTATCCGCTGTCGCTGGGGAGAGAGTATTATAACGATTACAAAATCATCACGCTCACACTGCGTCCGACTGACATCGCCGACAAGGAGCCTGACATAATCGATACTTCGGCGGAATTTATCTTGCCGTTTGATTACAATCCCAATCTCAACAAACGGGCATCGGATTATGATTCTTTCGCTATAATGAGCGCCGCGCGCTCCGTGGCGGTTACAACGGGCGAGCAGTTGTGGTATGTCGCCGAACACGGTTACAACCCCGTCCCGACGGCCGGAAGCGCCGCGGAAAAAATATACCGCGAGGCGAAAGACGTGCTGCGCCGAATCGTGTCCGACGATATGACCGATTATGAAAAACTCAAAGCGATATACAACTTTCTGACCTGCGAAGTGCGTTATGACAGGGCGACCGCCGACGACGGCGGGGGCGAGGCTTACCGCGCGCAGTGCTATTATCTCGAGGGAGTGTTTTTCAACAGATTTGCCGTGTGCGACGGCAAGGCGAAAGCGTACTGTCTGCTGGCCGCAATGGAAGGGATCGAGGCGGTGCGCGTCACCGATTTCAACGACGATTTTCAGGGGCATTCCTATAACTATGTCAACCTTGACGGCAAGTGGTATCTTTCATGCGCCACATACGGCTCGGCGGAAATGAATTTCGGCGATGAGGAAAATCCCGACGTCAAAATAGTGCCGCAGTACAACATGTTTCTTACGTCGCTTGACACGTCGCTGGGCGACGGCTGGACATACGACTCGGGAATGTTTCCCGAAATAAAGGCGGCGGTGGAGACGGAACCTTTCGATTACTGGGCTTTTACCGCGATAAATGTAAGCGGCAACTTACAAAATCTCGTGATTTCTTCGGCGGATGGTCTTGCCGCCGTTCTCGAAGCCGTAGAATCGCAAAAACAAACATTGATAAACACAATGGTGGAGTTCCGCCTCGAGGGGGAACAAACCGTTGACAAAATATACGATATTATCTCGGCGGAGTTTGAGGAATACGACGTTTTTCTCGTGCAGAGCCGTCCTCTGGACAGCGGAATCTACGGCGTAATCTTCTGCCGCGCGGGTTAATATACAAAAATATCACAAGGAGATTAAAGATATGTCAGTAAAAACAAGACGAGGTTTTTTAATCGTATTGTCGGCGCTGCTGGTTATGTCCTGCGCTTTTCTGTTTGCCGCTTGCGGCGACGGCGCGGACAAAACAGACCTCAACGCGCGTATCGAATACGTTCAAACGACTTATGCCGATAACGACGACGGCGTTTACACGTCCGCGTCGTGGACGGCGCTTCAAAACGCTTTGAGCGCCGCCGTTTCCGTCAATGAAGACGACGGCGCCACGCAGGACGAGGTTGACGATGCTCTCGCCAATCTCAACGCGGCTGTGGACGGGCTGACAAAGGCGTCGTCTTCCGTCGATACGGGGTTGGCTCTGCTCACGGCGTGGCTTGAAGCAGTCGGTGACAACTACACCGTCAACGTAAGCGACTATAAAGGCGGGGACGGCTCGCCTGCCCAATATAAGGCGTATTATACGCAAACGTCGCGCTATTCTGAAAAAACGCAAAGCGGCGTCACGGCGTATGACGGATATATTCACGAGTGGTCTTATGACGGCGACGGTGAAGTCAAAATGGGCGGTGTGTATTTCAAAACAAACGGCAGCCCTATGGTTTATCTGTTTGACGACGAAATGTGGCGTGCCGGCAACGCCATGAGTTACGGTCTGGCGATTTTCAAAAACGAGAGTTATCTCATCGACTCGGCTTATGACTTTGTGGACGGCGACGGCAGCGGCGTTTATTCTTCCACAAACGAAAACGCTATCGAAATATTTGCCATGACGGCGCTTTCGGGCTATGATTTCGACACGCAGCTTAAAAATGAAATAAGCGGCGTCAGCCTCGAGCTGGTCGCGGAAGGCGCGCAAGAGTATCTGCGTGTGTGCCTGTACGGCGACACTGCCGCGGATAACGTTTTGACTTACACCGTAACCGGCGTTGGGACCACCGTCATTGACAAAATCGAAGAATACAAAACGGCGAATCCCGACTATAAAACGTCTGGCAGCCCCCGCGCTATATTGAGCGGTCTTGACGATTTATATTCCGTCGAAGGAAGATACGGCGTTAAATTCGACGTATATACCTCCGGCAGTCAGGGTCTTGACGGAGCCGAACCGGAGTGGAGCGTTTCCGCCGTGTATGACGACAACGGCAACCAGTATTGGTACACAACATATCAAAGCAGAGGGCTGGTGAATCTGACGGACGGTATGTATAACGTGACTATTCAGGACGGCGCGGTGACGCTCGGCGATAAACTGTCGGACTACACGATGGAAGACATCAATTTCGGCAAATTCGTTATTTCAAATTTCAGAGGCTTTGTTTTGAGAGACGGCACCGACGAGTATTATATAGACCTGTCGCAAAACGAGGGACTGGCGCAGTTTCTGGTGAGGTTTTTCGACATAGCCGACACCGCGGAGCCTGAAAACATCGCCGCCGTTTCCATAAGCGAAAACGTGAACGGCGACCTTGTGCTTACGCTGTGGCAGACGTTCAGCACTTCGACCCATCCTAACAGAGAAGGCGTTCTGCTGAGGGCGGTGCTTACCGATTACAGCGATCTTGGCACGGAGTACACCGTGGCCGCTTTTGAGGACTATTTCGACAATCTTCAATCGCTCGAAGCGCTTCAAGACCTGATAGCCGAAGCAACAAGCGTAACGCAGCAGGCGAACTACGCTTCGCAATATACACAGGCAAGCAGACAGGCTCTGGAAGCCGCTCTCGCCGCCGCCCGCGAAGTAGCGGCAAGCCAATCGCCTGCCGCGCAGCAGATTTCAGCCGCTTCATCTGCGCTTGAAAGCGCCATAAACGGCATGCAAAAGGTGGCGACTGCCGCTGATGCCGCTTCGCTTGACAACGCGATAACCCACGCCGAAATGTTTACAAAAGCAAATTACACGCAGGCAAGTTACGCCGCTCTTGAAACAGCCGTGACGGCGGCGCGTCAACTTAAAGAAAGCGCCGGCTATACAAAAGAAGACGTTGACGCCGCCGTGGCCGCAATCAATGAGGCTATAGAAGGGCTTGTGGAAGTAACCGATACTTCGGCTCTTGACGCGCTTATAAGCGAGTGCGACGGCATAACGGGCGAAACTTATACGGCTGAAAGTTTCAATGCGTTCACGGCGGCGCTGACAAACGCGCAAAACGCCGATGAAAACGCCACGCAGGAACAAATCGACCAGCTGTATGACGACTTGCTTGCGGCAAAAAACAATCTGCTTGAAAAAGCCGACACTTCAGGCGAACTGCAAACGGCTTATAACGGCGTTGCCTCGGTTAATAACGACGGCGGTCAATACACGGCGGAAAGTTACGCCGCCTTCGACGCCGTGAGAAGTTATGTCAAAGATATTCTCGACAACAACACGGAAATCTCGCTGAACGATAGCCAGGCGCTTGTCAAAATGCTTAACGGCCGCCACAGCGAGTTGGAGTCTGAATCGGATAACCAGCAAACGGCTTCGGAGATAACTAATTATATTGAAGAAACTTTCAAATATTCGGAAAACTATTCATCGTATACTCATCCGTATAAGTATACGGTGGCTGACGGTGAAAGTAATTCCATGGAATATGTTTATAAGGCGAGGTCATATTTCTATTCTCAATCCGAAAATAAAGGATATGTTCTTATAAACGGTATGATGTATGACTTCACAATAAATGAAGGCAAGGTTGTTTTAGGAGATGTTTATTACATACAACAGGGGTATTTTGCTACAAATCTGTCGCAGGTGATTAGTGAAATAGGTGAGTTCTATGGTGAACTGACATATATCGGCAACAACGAATGGTTCAGCACCGATACCGATTGGCTTGACTTTATTTACGGCATAGACGGCGCTTACGGTTTCAGTCTTATCCTTGACGGCGATGCGCTTACCGTAAAAGTTTATGACGGCATTGATGTAATCGCGCCGTCGGACGGCGTCAGCGCGTTGCAGGCGGCGGCCGCAGGCAGAACCGACGTGATTTGCACCGTTACTTTCAGCGATATCGGTACGGCTGGCAATACAGTTATTGACGGGTTTATCGCGGGCTATCAGGTAACGGCGCAAAATGTAGTGGACGCGTTGGATGGCATTTCGTCAAATTACACAATTGTCAGCCATGAAGACGGATCCATGATTTACAGAACGGTAAATTATTATTTCAACGGAGATTACGGTTATATACTGCAAAACGGCCAGGTGCGCGAACTTTACTTTATTGAAGGAAAGTACAAAGTGGGCGGTTTGGTGTACATTGACGGCGTTGTCGCCGATTCCATAAGCGACGTCGTGCCAGATTTCACGGCGGTCAAACAACTTTCCGCGGCGGATTGGAAAACGGCGTATAATAATTTCAGATATGTGCCGACTGACGAAAACAGTGCAATTGGCGGTATTCTCGCTCAAATCGTCGGCGTTTCCGGTAGCTCGGTGGGCGTGTCGGTAATCAATGACGGCGCTTTGCAGATTTTGCAAGGAGCGAATTCGTTTAGACCGAGCGGTGTGTTCACCGTGACCGCCGTAGGTTCCACAACCGTGGAGGAAATAGAAGCGCTGCTGTCATAAGGCGGCACGCCGATGAAATAATAAATGCTCACGCAAGGCGCACACCCGTTTTCGGGTGCGCGCTTTGGGTGTGTTTTGACAAAAAAGGAGAGTCATGAAAAGAATAGCGTTTTACGGCAAGGGCGGCATTGGCAAATCCACCACGGTCTCAAACCTCGCGGCGGCGTTGGCGAGGAAGGGGTTTTCGGTGTTCCAGTTCGGCTGCGACCCGAAAGCCGATTCGACCATTAATCACCACGGCGGCAAAAGAATGGATACCGTGCTGGACGTCATGCGCCGCGGTGACGACAACGATGAAGCGGGTTTTATTTACAAAAGTCCGCTGGGCGTCTATTGCCTTGAAGCGGGCGGTCCGCTGCCCGGTACGGGCTGTGCCGGCAGGGGGATAATTTCGGCTTTCGAAAAGGTCGACGAACTTAAAATATACGAAAAATACAAGCCGGATTTCGTGCTTTACGACGTGCTTGGCGACGTGGTGTGCGGCGGTTTCGCCATGCCAATCAGAAACGGCTACGCCGACCAGCTTTACATTGTTACGTCGGGTGAAATGATGTCGCTTTACGCGGCGGATAACATCGCCCGCGCCGTGAAAAACGTGGGCAAAACCGGTTATGCCGTTTTGAAAGGATTGATTCTCAACAAAAAAAACATAGAGGGCGAAGACGAACTGACGAGGAAAGCGGCGGAGGAGATGGGCACAAAAGTTGTGTTTACCATTCCGAGGGACAAGACCGTGCAGGCGGCGGAAGCGCTTGGCAAAACCGTAGTGGAGGCATTCCCTGACAGCGAAATGAGTCGGCTCTATATGAAACTGGCGGAGATGGTTGCGTTATGAGTTATATTCCGTGCGAAAAACTCAAAAAAAGGCGTGTCGTCATGTCACACGACGTTTTTTGTGCGAGTCACTGCGCCATGGACGTGGCTCTCGAAGAACTTTGGCGCCTTGACGACGTGAACGTTTTTGTGCTCGGTGTGGGCGAGTGCGCCTTTTACAGCGGCAAAGTCGTGTTCGAACCGCCGCGAATAAACCGTTCTTACACGCTCACCGACCGTGAAATAGTCTTCGGCGACATGTCCGCCGCGGCGGCCGCGCTCGCTGATGTGTGTGCCAACGGTCTGACCACGGTGTGTCTTGTAACCTGCGTGCCGTCGGTGATGAATCCCGACCTGACGCCGCTTGAAGAGATAAAAGGCGCCGTCGTCGTCAAGACACCCGATTTTGAGGGGATTTCGCCTTACGACGTAATGGGCAAGGTGTATAAAAGCCTGCTTAAAATGACTGACGGACCTAAAAGCGGCACCGCGTTTTGGGACGGGCGCGAAACAAGCCTGGCGGCGCTGCGGAAAAAACTGTCCGCCGCCACGCACATCGTCAATAACCGTGATTTTTTGCCGGCTCTTTCGGAAATCGGCGGAGTGAACGTCATCGACAACGTGAACATACACGGCATCGATTTCTACAACGAAAACGCCGCCGCGCTCGGCTTGGATAAAGCGCGGCTCAGGCGCGCCGCCGAAATCGCCTGCCGTATTGCCGAAAAAAGAAAGCCCGTGACGGTCATGGGACGCTCGGCTTACGGAGTCGCGGCCTTTTTACGCTCGCTGGGCGCCGACGTCAGGGCGGTGTGCTTTGCCGACTACAACGCCGTGAGTTACTTGGCTTGCCGCAATCTGGGAAACGTGGCGGTGTCGCTTGACTACGCCGACCCGCCGCCGGACGGAACAACGCTGCTCGACTATTCGTCCGCCGACGGCGAACTCGCCGGCAAAAACGGCTTCGATAAACTTTGCGCCGCTTTGAATCATACGGAGAAATCATGCCTGTAAACAAATACGCCGCGCTCATTACAGGGCGCTCACAGACTTTTATAAACGCTTTATCGGTAAAAGACCTTGCCGTTCTGGATTTTTCCACGGCGGGGCACGCAGTGTACAATCTCGGGCATATCGGTTATGTCGACCTGACGGAATATCACGGCGGGGCGTTTTCGGCTTCTCTTGACGAAACTTCGCTGGCGCTTGGCTGCGACGCGGCGCTGTTCGCCGCCGCCCGTGAAATAAAGAACAAAGGTTTTAGCAATATATTTCTTATGCCGTCGTCACTTGGGGCGGTGCTGGGCTTTGACTTGAAAGCGCTGGCGGAAAATTTGGAAAGAGAGGTCGGCGCTGCTGTTTTTTATGTAAATCTCAAACTCGACGCCGATTTTTTCGAGGGCGCGGTTGGTTTCTGGACCGCGCTTGTCAAGAAATACGCCGTTAAACGCGAAAAACGAAAAAACACGGCAAATATTCTTGGCGGCTTTAACTGCCTGGAACAAAAAAACAATCACCGTAGTATTGCCGCTCTGCTGAAAAAAACAGGCATAAGCGTCAACGCCGACAATCTTGCGATGTCTGTGCAAGAGTGCGCGCGCCTTACGTCGGCGGAGTTCAACGTCGTTGCCTCACGGGCGGCGCTGGAGGCGGCGGAATACCTGAAAGAAAATTTCGGCATGCCTTACGTCGTCTTTAACGCCATGAGCAAAAAATCCGTTGATGATTTTCTCGGCGCGGCGGCGGCGCTGACCGGCAAAAGATTTTCACCGGAGCCTGACGCCGTGTATCACGATGTGCTGACAAGGGTCGCGAATATCGTCGAAGCCACCGGGCGGCGCGTGATATGTTTTGCCGACGCCGACACACTGGATAAAATCAAAGATTGTTTCAACGCCGCAGGCGCGGACGGAAAATATTTCTGTTCGTACCATGGCACGGAATATGAATATATTGATATAAACGACTTTGTGGACAGATATAAAGGCAGTGACGAAATTATTTTCACTTACGGCGAAATATGCCGCTATTTCCCAAACTCTGCCGCCGTGGCTTACAGCGGGGGCGGATTTCGTCTGCTGACGCCGCTCGCCGACGCTTTTTGCGGCGTTGAGGGGGCGTACAGACTGTTTGAAAAACTCTCTGCAGCGTTGTTGGCGGCAAAAAATTGACAAAACCGCCGGACTTTGTTATAACTGATACATCCCGATTGAATCGGGATTCACGCGGAGGTCGTATAACGGTATTACGCCGGCTTCCCAAGCCGGTTTTCGCGGGTTCGACTCCCGTCCTCCGCTCCAAAAGAGTGAGGACGGCTTTTCCACGAAGTGAAGAAGCCGTCTTATTCGTAAGAGGCTTTTCCACGAAGTGAAGAAGCCGTCTTATTCGTAAGAGGCTTTTCCACGAAG
>ERZ1643247.973-NODE-973-length-29912-cov-36.494624_pt1 | contig 29912 bp, 17 predicted proteins | sample MGYA00579264_ERZ1643247 | MGnify/ENA primary metagenome ERZ1643247 (study PRJEB29033, sample SAMEA4952262) | chicken gut metagenome | biome: Broiler Chicken; feature: Gastrointestinal Tract; material: Caecum | place: Ireland | collected 2018 | study: Broiler... | reverse complement strand
ATTTCAAAAATCCCTGTTCAAAGGCGTTGTTGGCGAAGGTTTTTTCGCCGACGGAGAAAGCAACGCGGATATATTTGCCCGTTTGTCGATGTTTGCGATCTTCCTTCTGCATATTGACACATATTTCTTTATCGTATGTCTGATGCTATCCTTCGTAGTTTATAAGGCAATTATTGATTTTTCGCCATAGGTACAGAGTCTTAAACGGAAACTATCGCTTTGGAACGGCTTTGTATTTTCCATACAAAAGCTGTAAAGGCTTTTAATTTTATTAATAACGCTTGAATTAAATTGAATAATATGATATACTTTATGTGCGACACATTTTAATATCCTAAATTTAGGGCATATTGTAGGTAAAAGCGTATGCTCTCGCCTAAATTTAGGAAAAATGTGTCGCAACATTGAGAGATGCGTTTTTCGGTGCGTCTCTTGATGAGGCGCACTTTTTTGTATAACGAAAACCACGCGATAGTCGCGTGGTTGAAAAGAGGTTTACCGATGAGTCTTGAAAAAAAGACTCCGATTGTGTAAAATAAGAACTGACCTGCCAGTCAGAAAAGGAATACACAATCGGAGGATATTAAAATGAAAGACTCATCTAATACCATAAACAGTTTAGCACATATAAAATGGAATCGCAAGTATCATATCGTGTTTGCGCCGAAATATCGAAAGAAAGTATTCTATGAAGAACACCGGCTGGAAGTACGAGAGATATTAAGAAAACTCTGTGAATGGAAAGGAGTAGAAATCATAGAAGGAGAGGTGTGCCCGGATCATGTACATATGATGGTAAGTATCCCGCCCAAAATGAGCGTTTCGGTATTTATGGGATATCTGAAAGGAAAGAGCGCGACGATCATATTTCAAAAATGGGGAAATATGAAATTCGCATACCGAAACCGCGAATTTTGGTGCAAGGGATATTATGTGGATACTGTCACATATTTTTATGGACACTTTTCCAAAAGGAGAAACCTTATCCATTATTCGATAAAACCTAATATTCCCATTGATATAGGGTTAGTCGCTAACCATCTAAACAATTTGACTCCTGCGACACTCAAATTAAAAGAAATGATTTTTGATTATGTTCTCTGTGTTATTGACCGCAATGGAACAGGAAGGTAAGGCGGCAATAGCAAAGACCGTTCTCGGCACGAAGGAAACGCTTATTCTCATAAGAGCGAAAGATGGGCAGATGTTATTGAACACGCTTTTCTTTGAAGAAGAAGTAACCAAGAACCCCGCCAAAGAGATAACCGAAAAGGGCAATACCGCAGAGCTTAAAATGGCAAAGGCGATAATAGAGGGAATGACGGGCGAATTCAAACCCGAAGAGTATAGGGACGAATACAGACAAAAAGTACAAGAACTTTGACGGAAACGCATCTTTTTTTCTTAATTGACGTTAATGTTGATTGAGGAACGCCGCTTGCCTTAAATAAGTCGTATTTTGTCATGTTACGTTCTATACAAAGTTGTTCAATTCTTAAAATTACAGCATCTTCGAGTTTCATAGTTCACACCTTGAAAGGAGTATAAAACTTAATTTCAAAAATTCACTGCTATATATCGTATTAATTGCTATTTGATTAAAAAAAATGATAAAATTTAATATATAAAACTTAGGATAAGGAAAGGTGGATTATTCTTGGCTTTTTTCAGCAGACATTGACTGTTTTGTATAATAAGAATTATAATATATACGATATCATAGTATGTTGATGGATTTCTACGCATCTATGAGAAAGATTATGATAATGGAGGCAAAATATGCTTAATATCAAGAGAAAATTCGTTACATTGTTTGTTGCAATTTTTTCAATGATACTTTGTTTTGGGAGTTTAACGGCTTGTGGTTCTAATGAGACGCAGAATAACAATCCGCCTGAACCTATTTATACTCAAGCTAAATTGCAACTTGAGTATGAAGAATGCGTTATGGGCGCTGGTGATGTTGCTGAGATTTCTGCTTCGGCGCACGCACGAATTGGCAATGGAAACTATGTTACTTCCGTAACCGGATTTACTTATAAGAGCGATAATAATGCTGTTGCCACCGTAGATGAAAACGGGTTAATTCACGCGCAGAGCGAAGGCGACGTTACTATAACCGTAGAACATAAAGAATACGGGGTAGAGAAAAGCATGCGCGTTCAGGTTCTTTCGCCCGTAACAATTGACGTGAGTGAAAATCGCGGTTTCAGAACGTACGGGAGGGCGCAAAATAGCGAGAACGGTTTGTGTTTCGTCAATCCCGCGAGCGGCTTCGAGGTAATATTTAAAGGGACGGAGTTGAAATGCAAAATACAGTCTTTGAGCAATACTCAATCGGGTAAAAACTATTTACGTGTTGTGTCAGATGAAAAATCCGAGGTGGTTGAGATATCGCAAAACGGAGACGAAGAACCTACCCTTGTCTCCGGTTTATCCGCCGGTATTCATAAAGTGAGCGTTTACAAAATGCTCGGCGAGGAAGATTCGCAAGTTATATTGAAGGATATTTTATCCGACGGGGTTTTTTACAACCCGCCGAAAAAGAGCAATCTGAAAATCAGCGTATACGGAGACAGTACGGTTGCGGGAGTCGGACTTACTGCGGAGAGCGACGCCACGGCATCTTATGTATTTAAGGCTGCGCAAAAACTTAATGCCGATATAGAAATAATGTCAACGCCTAATGTGTCTCTTTGGGAAATGAAGGACGCATGGAATAAGTTTTCCGTAAATTCGCAAACATCTTTCGCTTCGGCAGGCGCCGATACGGACATCGCAATTATTGATTTAGGCGCTAACGACGTAAGTAACATTAACGGTAACAGTTACGGGATCACTGAATTTATTGAGTGTTATAAAAATATGATTGACGCAATAACGGCAGCTAATCCCGCCGTGAAAGTTATATGCTGTTACGGAATAACGCCGCACTCCAAAGCAATGGTAGGCGCGATAGAGCGTGTTGTAAAATCTCTCGAAAACGATGAAAAAGAAAACGTTTACGCCCTTTGTCTTGCACGGGCGGACGAAAAAGAGCTTGATGTCGGGCATGAAGCGGATAGTGTTTGCCATAATAAAAATTCGGAGATTTTGTATAATGCGATAAAGGAGTTGGCGGACGGCAGCAAGTTGCCGACAGTTAAGTACGACACAGAAAAACAGGACATTCACGTTATAATGATGGGCGGTCAGTCAAACATGGAGGGTAATTCGCATTTCCGTTATTTAATAGGAAGTGATGATTTCGAAGAATACAAAAACGGATTTTCGGGAATTAAAATGTCGTATGCCAATCATGAAACTCACGCCGACGACGAGCCTGATTTCCAACCCGTGCGTCTGGGCTTCGGTACTGCCCGCTATCCCTCACATTATTGGGATACGACATCGGAGCTTGCGGATAAAGCGGCGCAATACGGATATTCGGGTACAGCTTTAAACGACACGTTCGGTCCCGATATAGGCATAGCAAAGGTTTTACACGACAACGGTTATGATAACAAGGTGGCACTTATCAAGTTTGCTATAGGCGGAACATATTTTTATCCGCGAGGCAACGGAGATAACCGCACGTGGGCGGCGCCCAACGGAACTTTGTACAAGGCGTACGTAACGTATGTAAAGGCGTGCCTTGCGGAATTGTCTGAAACATATAACGTATATTTGGACGCAATGTTCTGGATGCAAGGGGAGTCGGATACGCAATCGCAGGAGGCAGTTGACGCTTACGAAAGTAATATGACGCAGTTTGTGCGGCAATTGCGAGTAGACTTTGCGGAATATAACCCCGATTTTATGTTCTATGACGCTTTTATAAATTGGGAGTGGGAAAATGAAAGACCCGATATGCTGAACGATATAAAAGAAAAACTTGCGAACGATTATATATACTATAGGAATATTCAATCGAAGGGCTTAAAATACAATACGCAACCAATAGGGAACGTAGATTATGCGCATTACGATGCGGACGATGAAATCAAGCTCGGCAAATTATTTGCACAAGCGTATATCAAAGATTTCCCCGTAGTGTAAAGTTTTTTGTTATTATCACCGCGAATCGTTTTGTGTCACTAAATCATCGCCAATGAAAGGAGGTTCCATTTATGAATAAAGTCAACTCAATAGAAGTTCATTTTGCATTGGGGAAACAGACTTATCAAGTGGATATTATAAAGGTTGGGCAAGAGTATTGCCGCGCCGATAAAAAGCACGAGGAACTTTCGCGTTGGTATCATTCATTACATTTTATTTTAGACGGTTGCGGGACTATAAGTGTAAACGGCAAAAAACAGTTATTGTCAAAGGGTACGGCATTTTTATTGTTTGCCGGCGAAAAATATGATTACTATCCCGACCCTATCAGACCTTGGTCATACATTTGGGTGGATTTCTACGAAAGTGAAAATGTAAATAATCTTTTAACGCAGTGCGGTTTTACAAAACAAAAACCTTATGTATCGATTAAAGATCATATGCAAATTTCAAATTATTTCGTATCGATGTTTAATGCGTATGACGGCGGTTTGTTGCAACCCGTAAATGTGTCCGGGTGGTTTACGCTGATTATCGGGCAGTATTTGGCGGAAAAGAATAAATATGCCCCCGTATGTGTGCGCGGATCGATGTTGTATCGCTGTTTTTTAGAATTGGTTAATTATATTGATAATAATTACAGATTAAATTTGTCGGTAAAACAAATTGCCGAGGACGTTAATTTATCAGAGTATCAAATCTACTCTATGTTCAAAAAATTTATCAATATGACGCCGATAGATTACACAAATAAATTTCGTATATCTATGGCGTGTCATCTATTCCAAAATATGCACCTTGACATTTCTGCAGCATCGCACATGGTAGGCATAGAAGATACAAAGTATTTTTCTCGATTATTTAAAAAATACAAGGGAATAAGTCCGAGCGACTATAGGAACGATTGCGAAAAAGATGAACCTTTTGCTTGGATAAGTGAGCTTGGATTAGATTAAATTTGTTAATCCTTACGGATTCTTAAAATATGATTGGGAGGCAAAACTATGAAACGCAAAAAGCTTTGGATAATGGTATTAACTGTTATCTTATGTCTTACGGCTTGTTTGGTCGGTTGTAATAAAGCGGTAAACGATATACCTGCAATAGAATCGGTCAGTATAAGCAACAAGACGGCCTTACAATCCGATTGGTATGAAGGCGGCGCAGATAGAACTGTTGAGTTGACTTTTATGCCAAACGGGGTATCCGCAGATAATGCCGATGTCAAAGTGGTATCGAACAGACCGCAGATAATATCTGTCGATACAGACGGCAGAACTCTAAAAGCATTAAGCGCAGGTTCGGCGACTATAACCGTAACTGCCGACGATAAAAGCGATAGTGTTTTGATTACCGTAAAACCGACGCTTAAAGAGGTTACAATTACCAACAAGGCAGAACTTTCGGCTTTATGGGTACAAGGTGACGGGGAAAGAACGATTGAAGTTGCTTTAAGGCCCGATGCGTTTACGATAGATAATACCCAAATAAGCGTAGTTTCAAGCGATACGAACGTAATATCAGTTGACGGAATGAAATTAACTACCGTTGCTTTGGGAACGTCGACGATAACCGTGTCGGCGGGCGGATATTCGGATACGGTAAATATCGAGGTAATCGCTCTTTCAAATCCCGAATTAAAGTTAACGGGCGAAACGACTCTGCAAGGAGTTACGGACAGCGAAATAGAGCTGCCCGTTATTGCCACGTCCTGCGATGGGAAAGATTTAAGCGAGTATGTTACGGTAGATTGTCAGGATGGCCGACTTACATACAACAAGTCAAACCATTCGGTTTCGGTTACGGAAAAGGGCGAATACACTTTGACTCTTACCGTGAAAGACCCGCGCGATGAAAGTAAAACTGATTCGGAAACTTTTACCGTAAACGCTTATCGTAAAGTCTTTAATGCCGTAGACGGTTATGGTATGGCAGGGTTAGACGCCGTATTCGAGGACGGAAAAGAATTTGTTGAAGATTCTGAACAGGTTGCTTATTTCAACAGGTCGGACGCAACGTTCGCACAGTTCAATATGCAACCGAGCAAAGTTTACTACGCCGAAGTAACGCTTACGTCTGCTGTTTCCAAAGCTGACTGGAGTACGTTCTTTGGTATGAATCATTCGGTAAAAGGCGATACAACGAAATGGCTCACATCGTTCATTGACCGCGGCGATGCCGAAGGCGAAAAAGGAGCAAGAAATTTCCGTGTTAAGTATTCCGATATGGTTGAAGATAACGAGTGGTGGAATCTTAACGAAGGAACAAGCCGTACACCTATATATTATTCATATAGAATTTATCAATGCAGAGAGCTTAACGACGGCGGCGATGCCTTCCCTGTTACGCTTGCGGTGGCGCGTATCGGTGATTGGTTCTATTCGTTTGTAAACGGCGATTACGTCAATGCCGTAACGAATACGAATTTCGAAAACGTAGATACAGTTGCGGGAGTATATCAGCAAAGCGCAATCAGAGCTAACTACACGAATATTAAATGGCTCACCGGTAAATCGGCGGAAGACAAAGTCAACGAATTGACTGCAAACGGTAAAAAAGTTATATCGCCGTATGTTATCGATGATGGTAGTTGGTGTGAAGGTTCGCATAACTATGACAATAAAAACTTTACCGTGGGTGAAGTTAACGACACCGACGGGATAAATTATACGTTTACGAATGCGAATACCGATTGGAACGGCGGAATGGTAAGTCCGTTTTTGTATTTCGACGGTGATTTCACGTTTGAGTGGACTTTCAAATTTGATGAAAGTTTGCTTGCTTCCGAGCAGAAGAGTCTTATGCGTATGTGGCTTGATGTGCGTAGCTATAAGTATCAGGATGAGTGTGTAAGATTCGGCGCTGCATACGGCAAAAAAGACAGCCCCGATCAAAGCCATTTATTTGCAGAAACAGTGAAGGGCGAAAGATACGAAGATTTTTGGCACTTTAACGGCACGGAAGATGAATGGGGCTCGTGGTGGAACGGTCAATGGACGAATCCGACGCATACCTTCAAATTTACGATTTCCCGTATTTGCTTGGGCGACAAGGCTCGGTTTGTTATGAAATGGACTGCGGTTGACCAAAGGGGAAGTACCGGTGAGGGCACTTCTAATCAGTTTGTTTGGGAGTGGGACGGTTATAACAACAATGGCGGATATATGTGGGATCCCTGCGGGCCCGTAATTTTGTTGTGGCATCACGTCGGTATAACGGGTAAATGCACGAACGTTAATTGGTCGGTACTGCGTAAATCCGTTGAAATTACCAACAAGACCGAGCTTAACGACGTTTGGGCGGTAGGCGATAGCGACAGAACCGTTGATTATCAATTAGCGGTAGGTATGGAAGGCACAACCGCAAATGTTACGTCGAGTAATCCCGAAATAGTTAAAGTAGCCGATGACGGTAAAACTCTTAAAGCTATAGGGGCGGGTACGGCAACTATTACTGTTTCAGTGGGCGACGGAATATCCGATGAAATTACGATCACTGTTATTCCTGCTTTGACGTCCGTGGCAATAGACAATAAAACAGAGTTGCAGGGAAAATGGGTTTTGGGCGAAAACACGCGCGAAGTATCGCTTGCGTTTAATCCCGCAGAATATTGGAACGAAAACAATTCCGATTATAAAATTACATCAAACAATCCCGAAGTTATCTCTGTAAACGGTAAAACTTTGACAGCGGCAGGCGCAGGAACGGCTACGATAACTGTTACGGCAAAAGGTCAAACAGATACCGTAGAAATAAGCGTATTGCCTGTATTGAATTCGGTCGAAATAACCAATAAAGACGAATTGAACGCGCAATGGGTATTGGGCGATAATGCGCGCGAAGTTACGCTTGCGTTTGATTCCGCCGAGTATTGGAACGAAAACAATTGCGACTATACTATAACTTCGAGCAATACCGCAGTTATTACGGCAAACGGTAAAACTCTGACGGCGGTAGGCGCAGGAACAACTACGGTAACCGTTACGGCGGAAGGCAAGACGGACGAAATCGAGATAACCGTTCGCCCCGTGCTTACAGGCATTTCCATTGATAATAAGACCGAATTACAAAATAAGTGGGTAACAGGCGATGCGGACAGAGAATTGACGCTTACGCTTACGCCTTCCGAATATTGGAACGCAGACAACACGGAAGTTACTATTCAATCGAGCAATAGCAATGTTATTTCCGTGGATGAAACTACGGGCAAACTAACGGCGGTAGCCGAGGGAAAAGCCACGATTACCGTTTCGGTAGGCACAATTAAGGACAGCGTTGAAATTTCGGTGGAAAACGGATTAAAGTCGATCACCATAACTAATAAAGACGAATTAATGGCTTTGTGGTTGGTGGGCGGTAGCGATAGAACGTTGCAATACGCGCTTAATCCTACAGACGCGCAAGTTCAGACTTCTGATATCTCCGTAACATCCGATAACACGAATGCAGTAACGGTTGACGGGTTTGTTCTCAAAGCAGTAGGCGCAGGACAGGCAACTATCACGATAACGGCAAAGGGTAGAACGGATACCGTTGATGTGCTTGTGCGTCCGGCTCTTACATCTGTTTCGATCAGTAATAAAACAGATCTTGAAAAAACGTGGAATATAGGCGATGAAGAGCGTGAAGTGTCTATTGCTTTCGATTCGGCGGATTATTGGAATGAGAACAATACCAAATATACGGTTACTACGAGCAATGCGCAAGTTATAAGCGTAAACGGTAAAACGCTTACCGCTGTAGGAAAAGGTACGGCAACAATAACTGTAACGGCGCAAGATAAATCCGATACGGTTGATATAACCGTATCGATAGGAAATCCTACGCTTGAATTTACCGGCGGCATTGAAGCAATCAACGCACCTACGGGTAAAATTACTTTGCCTGAATTTACGGCAAGCAATTACGAAGGAAAAGATATTTCTGATAGAGTTACGGTTGCTTGTTTAGACAGTAAGGTTACCGTAAACGACGATAAAACTTTGTCAGTTTCCGAAAAGGGAACTTATACCGTAACGCTTACCGTTTCAGACGAAAGAGATACCGCAAAGACGGCGGAAACTACGCTCACGGTAAGAGTAATAAGAAACGTATTTAACGCTGTAAACGGTGACGGTACGGATTTGAGTGTTGCGTACGAACAGGGCGAAAATTACGTTGACGACGACAAGCAGATAGTTTATATAGACAATGGCGGTATAACGTTCGGGCAGTTCGATATGCAGCCGGGCAAGCAGTATTACGCTGCGGTTACGTTCACGGCTGATTCGGCAGAAAATTGGAACGCTATGTACGGAATGAGTCATTCGGTTAAGGGCGACGCGCCTACAAGTTGGCTCTCGTTCTTCGTTGACAGAGGACCTTCGGCTAATGCGAGAAACGCTAAAATCAAGTATTTCGATATGAGCCTTACCGATACGTGGAAAGAAACGCATCCAGATAACAGCGTTATGCCGATATACGTTTCCAATCAGATATATAATCTGCGCGGTTTGGATAATGCCGAAGCGTTCCCCGTTAAGTTCGAGACGGTAAGAAACGGCGATTTCTTCTACTTCTTTATAAACGGCAAATATGTTATGGGCTGTACGGATAAGAATCTCAAAGACAAGGATACTCTTCCCGGAATATTCCAATTCAGCGGAATTAAAACGGGTATGACAGCTATCGAATGGATAAGCGGTTCGGGCGCCGTAACGAAGTTTAACGATTTGACCGATAACGGCAATAAACTTATCGGCAAATATAAACACGCGGACTGGGTTTCCACGAGCGACGACAGCTTTGCCGTAAACGGTAAGGACGCAGGTAACGTCGGATTTGCGTTCAACAATAAAAACGCAGATTGGAACGACGGACTTTTAAGTCAGTATATGTATTTCGACGGCGATTTTACGTATGAATGGACGTACAAGTTTACCGATTGCAACGGCTGGAGCCGTATGACCCTGAACATTGCAAACTTCAATTCGACGAGCCCGTTTATCCAATACGGCGCAGTTTGTAGCACTTCGAATACGGGCGATTCGCATTTATTGATTGAAACGGCAAAGGGCGATTCCGCAAAATTTGAAACCGGTTGGAGCTGGAACAATACCGGCAGTTGGGGCGGATATTGGGGATCATATTGGCAAAACCCGCCCGAAAAAATTAAATTCAAGGTTACGCGTGTTTGCACAACCGACGGCAACGGAAATCCGATTGCGCGATATGTATTCACTATGACCGCACTTAATATTTATAACGGCGGCGGCTACAATCAGGGCGACGTCGGCAATTCCGTAAGTTGGGTATTCGACTGGGATGGCAAGAACGGTAACGGAGAGATAATAGGAGATCCTTGCGGAGCTGTTATTATGAATTTCAGTAATTTCCATCAGTCGGGTGTATGTTCGGATATGGTATGGACTACCGAGAGTACAACTTCTTACGGCTCGAATACGGCTTTCTATTTCGGCGGCGATTTTACATTCGAGTATGATTATGAATTTGCCGAAGGTGCGACGGGAAGTGACGATTGGAGTAAAAGCACTTCACTCTCAATAAAGAATTTATCGGGTGATAGTGCATCAGATGTGAAAATTGTTCCTATGGCAGGTGGGAGTTGCTGGATTGCTACGGAAATAGTTAAGGAAAGCGAAGCTGCCAACGACCAGATTAAAGGCGAAAATGACGGTTGGAACGGTCAAATAACCGATAAATACCATATAAAAGTTCAGCGCAAATGTAATGAGGACGGTTCTGTCGTTTATACCTTCCTTGTAATGCGTGGTGAAACAGCAATAATCAATGATAGCATAACCAGACAAACACATAATGGTTGGGGCGATGGCGTGAAAGCGGCTGTACCCGTATGTGTGTGGCTTGCCAATAACGGAATTGACGGTACTTTCAGTAACGTAACTTGGTCGGCGACGGCTGATAATGCTTAAGGAGATGTGAAGTATGAGGAAACATTTGAAAAAGATAATTGCTTTGATATGTTGTTTTACTCTTTCGTTGGGAGCGTTTGCATCTCTTACGGCTTGCAGCAGTAAAGAAGCAAAATCCTATGAAATTGTTTATAATCTCAATTATGAAGGCGAGACGGCAAGGACGGTTACCGTTCCGAGCGGGGCAACCGTTGTCGATTGGCAACCTGACAGAGAGGGATACAGCCTTATCGGTTGGTACACAAACGCCGATTGCACCCGAAAATACAATTTCAGCAAGAAAATCGGCGCAGACTTGAACTTATATGCTAAATGGAGCAAAAACGCAGATACCGTTATTGTAACGTTCGACGGAAATTACCGCGGAAAATACGCAAATACCGCTGCTGCGGTTAAAGTTGGCGATTTCATCGACGAGACACTTGCTCCGCAGGTTAATAGGCTCGGATATGAATTTACGGGCTGGTATAAAGACTCTGAATGTCTTACCGAATTTGATTTTAATACGAGGATTTCAGAGGATGTTACACTGTATGCGGGTTATAAACGCGATAATTCGGTACAAAGAGATAACGAAGGTAATCCTATATTTAACAATATTACGGTCAATGTGTGGCTTGCCGACGGTTTCAGCAATAACGATAATGTAATATGGAATCTTGCCAAAGCGTTTAATAAAGATCCGAGATATAAAGGAAAAATAACTGTTAATGTCAATAAGAATTTAACAAGTCAAGATTTCTTCTCGTTGAGATTCCAAAAAACTACGGAGAAGAACGAAACGGACGATATGTATTATTCTGTTGATGAAATTTACAATCTCGCAAATATCGAGTATTCCGATTCCGATTGGTACGAACAGGCAAGCCGTGAATGCCGTGTTGCGGGTCGGTTGGGTTCTATCCCCATTGCCGCCGGCGTTCCTTATCTGTTATATAATAAGGCTTTAATGGCTAAATATAACGGCGAGAATGAAATGCCGACGAATTATACTGAATTTTCAGCCCTTCTTAAAAAGGCATATGAGGGGGAGCGGAACGGCAATGCAAACTTCAAGTCTATTGTTACTTGTAAAGATTGGCCCTATACCGATGTAACAAGCTATGCGGCATTCATACAAAACGATACGGATTTTTATGAGTATGAAAACGGTGCATACGTCAACAAATGGGATGAGGGCAGTAACGACGGCGTTGTTACCGCTTTAACAAATACCTACAATATGTTCGGCACGTACGGCGAGAACAACGGTTTACTCGGTCCTTCGGAATGGCTTGACGACACGGCAAGACAGCGCGTAATTAGTGGTAATTCGCTTATGGGTATTGTCAATTATCCGCAGACAATAATCGATTTGTGCGAAAGAAACGACGTCGGCGTGTTGCCGCTTTCGGGATTATTTGCGGATGAAGGTGAACATGCAAATCAGATACCCGTATATACTCTCGGTTTATCGTTTTACAGAGCCGGCGGACTGTCAAATACGGAGCTTGCCGCAGCGGGTGTATTTGCCGATTACGTCAGCAAAAATTCGCTTTTGTTTGCAAAGAACGGTTGGTATCCGCTTAATAAGTCGGTAGTGGAAAGCGACGAATTTCGTAATTCGGATAACCCGTTGGTGGCTTTCTTGCGTAAGGTGGGCAATCCTGAAAATTTCCGTACTATGGACGGACATATCAATAGTTACTTGTATATACGCGATATTGCGGCAAAGCAATATATACTTCCTGTTTTACAAAGCAACGGAAAAGATATTGCAGAGCGCGCCGTGAAGATGACGGCAAGCATGAAAAGCATATAAGTCGAACGATAAGGAGTAACGGTTATGAATAAATTAAAAAAACTTATTTGTATTATGCTTGTCGGTGTTGTAAGCGTTACGGCTATGGCACTCGGCGGTTGTTCCGGGAGTAATGAGCAGTCCCCGCAAAACCGAGGGACTTGGCAAGTGGTTTCGCCGGACGAAACCATATCGGCAACCGTTGTTATGAACGGCGACGGACAGTTAAGCTATACTGTTAAAAAAGGTGATACGGAAGTTATAAAGCAATCTTCGCTCGGTTTTACTATCAAAGAAGATGATTTTAGGATTTTATCGCTTGAAAGTGAAAACAGCAGAAGGGTACAGGGCAGTTACGAAAATAAGTCGGGAAAGCACACCGAAGTCAGCTACGATTGTAATGAAACGACTTTGACTTTCAAGGGTTGGAAATTCTATTTAGACTTTACAATGAGAGCTTATGACGACGGCTACGCTTTTAGATACGGGATACGCTCTATCGACGGTACAAGCGGAACGGTAACGGTATTAGACGAAAATACAGAGTTCGCCTTGCCGGAAAACGCTTCGGTTTGGACGCAGCCGTACAGATCGAGCGACCCGCAGCACGGCAATTATTTCGCGTACGAAAACGCTTACGTCTATCGAAACGTCGGTACGCTCGGCGGCGAAACGCTTGCAATGCCGATTTTGTATAAAGTAGGCAACGACGATTTGTATTCGTTGATTACCGAATCGGCGCTTATAGGTAGCGGATACTACGGAACGTTCCTTGCTGAGTCGCAGGAAAATTCGGGAAAAGGCATTTTGCAAACCGTCCATACACCTGCGGGCTGTTCCGAAAATTACAATAATATCTCGTATCCGTTTACTTCGCCGTGGAGAGTGGGTATTACGGGAACCATGAACACTCTCGTCGGTAGCGAGCTTATAGAAAAAGTTTACGACGATGTAGAAGTCTGGAAACCCGAAAACTATGACGAGCTTTCCGAAGAAGAAAAAGCTATTTATAATTACGATTGGGTTGAACCAGGCGTATGCGCTTGGAGTTGGTTAAGATATCAAGAAGCGTGGCAGCAACGCGATTGGAAGTTACAGAAGCAATACGTCGACCTTGCCGCGGATATGGGCTGGAAATATACCATTCTTGACGGCGGTTGGGATAGCGATTTCGACGAAGCGCAGTTTCTTGATTTTATGAAGTATGCCGACGGTAAAGGTATCAAGGTTATAGTATGGTGCGACGCGCTGCGTAGCTTTGCAAACGGTAACGAAGACTTATTGACGTACACTCTCGACTTGTGGAAGCAGTACGGTATCGCAGGTATAAAAATAGACTTTTTCAGCGGCGAAACCGTTAAAAACAACACGCATCAAGGCGAGGACATCGATACGATAAAGTGGTACGAAACCATTTATCAGGAATGTGCAAAGCGTAAAATGGTCGTCAATGCACACGGATCGAATAAGCCGACGGGCGAACGCCGAAAATATCCTAACGTAATCAATCGTGAAGGAATTTACGGGAATGAGTTTGCTGCGGTAGACAGCACGGTTACGGTTAATCATCTGTTTACACGCGCTATATTGGGAGCAAGCGACTTTACGCCCGTTGTTAATCCGAGAAATGAAGGTTTAACTGTCGCTCATCAAATGGCGCTTGCAGTGCTGTTCGAATCGGGACTGCCTTCTATGGCGGACTATGCCGAAGTTTATTACGATAACACGATAGCGGACTTTTACAAGGCAATCCCGACGGTACGCGACGAGATAGTTTTCTTGGGCGGTGAACCCGATTATTACTATTGTGCAGCCATAAAAGCGGGCGACGATTGGTTTGTGGCTTGCGTCAATTCCGTATCAAAGAGTAAAGTGGAAATAGACTTCTCTTTCTTGGGCGCAGGTAATTACATTACCGATTTCTATACGGACAGCGAGGACGGCGTTGTAAAAACTCAAAAAGAGATTTCAAGTTCTTCAAAGGAATCGGTCAACGTCGAAAGAAACAGCGGTTTTATTTATCACATAAGGAAACAAGCGTAGTAGATACGCCCAAAAAAATAAAAGGTAAGGGTATAATCATGAAAAAGAAACTTTTAGCTATCATCAGTCTCATTTGTGCTTTTGTTTGTACAGTGTCGCTTGCAGCTTGCGGCAATAAGCCGAGCGGTCCTGTTACAACTGGTACGCTCAATAAAGACGAGAGCGGAAACGTTATATTCAGTAACGTCTCGATAAAATTGTCTACTATCGTCAGCGGAGACGACGAAGCTCCGTTCAGACAGATAGTTCAGCAGTTTAATAATGAGTATAGGGGACGGATCAACGTTGAGATAACCAATATTGCGCAGGACAATTTCGACGATACCGTACAACAGCAAATTGCGCAGAATAACAATCCGCCCGATCTTATTATGTCGCACCAAAAGAGCCACATGGCTTTTGCTAATAATAACCTGATTCAACCGTTTGATTCGATAATGGAGGAGTCGGGCATTAAAATCGATATGAAAGACTATGCTACCGAATTGGCACAGTATTCTTCACTTGGACGTGAAAACGAGCTTTACAGCATACCCTGTGATGCACAGAGTTCGGTTGTCCTTTATAACAAGCAATTATTATCAAAGTACAGTCTTGAATTGCCGACAAATAATGCCGAGCTTATAAGCGTATGTACTACGGTAGCTAACGGAGAAAAAATTACGCCCATAGCGTGGTCTACTTCGCACGACGCATTCCGCAATTACGTTTTTACCACGGCGGTTTTGCAAAACGGCGGTAAACTTTACAAAGACGATTTTTATGCCGATTGGCAAAGCGATGCGGCTAATTTAACGGCTGTTAAAACCGGTATTGCATCTATTCGTGGACTTATAAATCATTCCCCTAAATTAGCACAGTACAATCAAAGTTTGGCGGATTCGCTTAATGCGTTTTTAACAAATAAAGCGTTGTTCTATGTAACTACGCCGTGGACATTAAAGAATGTATTAAGCGCGTATCAAAAGCAGAACAGCATTGAAAGTCTTGCAGTAACGAAGTCGGATTATATCGGCGGAACGAGTATTGCAAATTGGTTTGCTTTGGACGGGAATTCAACTAACGGCAATAAAATCTATGGCGATTCGCACTTCTTCGCTATGAGTATGACCGTTCAGGATATCAATAAAAAAGCGGCTATATGCGAGTTCGTCAAGTGGATAACGCAAAACGTGGATATAGGAACTGAATGGGCGGAAGCGGGGCATATCAGTATGTCTAAAATCGTAGACGCCAGCAACGATTACTTGCAGAACGATCTGGTCAAAAACTATCTTAAAAAATTCTACCCCGATATTAATAGTTTTGTATGTATGGGCAATACGCCTTACGCAAAACAGCTGCAAATGCGTTTCGGGCAGATTATAGTTGACGCTCTCGGTAATGCGTCGGACGCAAACGATGCAAGCATAATAAAGACAGCACAAGATAATTTTAATGCCGACGTTGATTTTGAAAAGATGTAATTATTTCATTGGAGAAAAATAATGGAAGATAACATTAAAGAGCGTAAGGCTGAAATGACAAAGGGCAAGCGGCGTGAGGGTTTTCTCGCCCTTGCCCTTGTAAGCCCGTATTTAATAGTATTTATACTGTTTACGCTAATACCTGTAATTTGCGGTTTTGTGTTTTCGTTTATGCGGTACAATCCGTACCAGCCGGATCAAAACGAATTTGTGGGCTTGCAGAATTATATAAACATTTTTAATTTTGACCTGCCTATTTCAAAAGCCTTTTGGGAATCGTTTTCCACAATGTTGGTTTTTGATATAGTCGCTGTTCCGTGTTTAATCATTATTCCTTTGGTGCTTGCCTATTTTATCAATATGCAACCGCCGGGATATAAGATTTTTCGCGCACTTATTTATCTTCCGAGCGTAGTATCTGTAAGTATAATGGGTATTATATTCGGCAATATGTTTGCCGGCGACAGTTCGGGACTTATCAATGCGTGGTTGAATACGGAAATTCACTGGTTATCCGGTACACCGTGGCATGGCGATACGTTGCGTTGGCTTGTAATGCTTATTGCAAGTATTTGGTGGGGTACGGGAACCAACTTCGTAATTTTTTCGGGCGCATTGAAGAATATTCCGAAATCGTTATACGAAGCGTGTGAAATGGACGGAGGCAGCAAGTGGAAGCGTATTTTGCACGTTACGTTGCCAAATATTAAAACTTCTATCACAATTTGCTTATTTAATACGTTAATTGCGTATTTGGCATTGTACGGTCAGGTTGTAACATTAAACGATCAGACGAACGTGAATATTCTTGTTTCTCCTATGATGTTTATACAGAACTACTTATCAGGTGGCGTTACTTATGCAAGGCAGACCGGGTTTATTTGTGCAAGTGCGATAATATTCGGATTGATAACTATGATATTCGGACAAATCCAAAGAAGCTGTATGGCAGACAGAAAGCGTAAAAATAAACACACGACGAATTGTGAACAGTATCACAAGAGTAAACAACTTCTCGGAGTAGTTGCAGAGACAATGGATGCGGAGGTGGATTATGAGTAAGGCAAAAGGAAAACTTACCAAATCGGAACGCACAAGTAGGAAAGAAAAAATTATTTCGTTTATAGTCCTTTTTCTTGTGTCTGTTTTGTTTGCATTTCCGCTTATCTATATGATAGGTACGTCGTTAAAATCCGATTTGGATTTGCAGTTGCATCCCGAAAAAATCTTTCCGTCTCACGGAGAGTGGACTCTTGAACATTATTCTACGTTTATAGTAAATAACGGAAAAGCTGACCAATTACCGTTTTGGATGTTGAACTCCTTATGGTCGAGTTTTGCGACAGTGGCTCTTACCGTTTTAGTGGATTTAATGGTTGCTTTCGCCGTTGTATTTTTACAATTCAAAGGCAAGAAAGTAATGATGAAATTCCTTATTTTATGGATGGCGATACCGGGTGTTATAGGCACAGCGCCTTCGTTCGTTATGTATGTCGTTGCAAAGCAAGCCTTAAATATCGGAACCGGTATGGACGGATATTTTTATGCGTATTTTTGGATGATAGTTCCGGCGATAACGGGAATATTTAATATGCTTTTAATGCGCAACTTCTTTATGTCAATACCGCAGGATATTATCGACAGCGCAAAGAGCGACGGGGCGAGCTATATGACGATTTTCAGACGTATTGTTATTCCCCTTGCAAAGTCTACGATAATGCTTATTATTTTGTTCTCGTTCGTCGGGGCTTGGAATAACCTTATGTGGCCGCAGCTAATACTTGCGGGCGAAAATCCGTTTTGGAATACGGTTACGGTAGGTCTAACGGGATACACAGGAGGAACATCTTGGGGACAGCTCGGCGCTTCTATGGCAGTCAGCGTGTTTACGATGATACCGATAATCATTATTTTCGCCGTAACGCAAAATAAGATGATTGACGGGCTTGCTTCGACCGGCATCAAGATGTAAGGAGATAATTTGCGATAATGAGAAACGAATATCCGCGCCCGTCCTTTGTACGCGAAAATTGGCAATGCTTAAACGGCGAATGGGAGTTCTACAACGATTTGTGCGCTTCGGGCGATGATCGAAAAGTATACGAGTCCGAGCGCTTAGAATCGACGATAAACGTTCCGTTTTGTCCGGAAAGCGAATTGTCGGGGATACGTTTTGTTGATTTTATGCCGTCCGTATGGTACGCGCGCAACGTTACTTTGAGCAAAGAGCAACTTAACGGTCGAGTGTTACTGCATATAGGCGCGAGCGACTACAAAACCGTTTTGTATGTTAACGCCCAAAGGGTCGGGCAGCATATAGGCGGTTACACTTCGTTTTCCTTCGATATAAGCGAGTATTTGAAAGAAGGCGACAATCGTTTGGTAATAAATGTTATCGACAATTTGCGCTCGGGCAAACAGCCGTGCGGCAAACAATCGAGGAAGTTTTATTCGCATACCTGCGACTATACTCGCACGACGGGAATTTGGCAAACCGTATGGCTGGAATTTGTTCCGAAAATATATTTGAAGAAAGTATACGTTACGGCTACAGATTTGAACGGAACGGTTATTTTGCGACCGACGTTGAGCCGTTATGTCGCTAACGCTTATTTAAAAACGGTAATAAACTTTGAAGGAAAAATCGTCAGCGAGCGAGACTTTCCGCTTAGCGGAGAAACGTCTATCTGTGCCGTCATGTTGAGCGAACCTAAGCTGTGGAACGTCGGCGAACCCAATTTATACGATATAGAATATACGCTATACGTTGACAGTCAACCGATAGATAATGTAAAATCTTATTTCGGTATTCGCCGTATAGACATAGACGGGTACAAAGTCTTGATAAACGGCAAAAGCGTTTTTCAAAGGCTGATACTCGATCAGGGCTTTTATCCCGACGGTATTTATACCGCGCCGAGCGACGAAGCGTTAAAGCGCGATATCGAACTTTCGATGAATCTCGGCTTTAACGGCGCGCGCCTGCACCAAAAAGTATTCGAAGAACGTTATTTGTACCATGCAGACAAAGCAGGATATTTGGTTTGGGGCGAGTTTCCCGATTGGGGAATGGATATAACGAGTTTGGACGCATTGCACGAGATGCTGCCGCAATGGCTGGATAGTATCGAACGGGATTATAACCACCCGTGTATTATAGGCTGGTGTCCGCATAACGAAACGTGGGATTTAGACAGACGTGCGCAGATTGACAGCAATATTTCCGTTATATACAAGGCGACGAAGCGCGTCGATCCGACGCGTCCCGTAATAGATACGAGCGGATTTTATCACACCGAAAAAACGGATATTTTCGACGTTCACGATTACGAACAGGAAGTTGACGTTTTTAAGGCAAAAATGCAGGCTCACGCAAAAGGAAAATATTATATTCCGTTCCCCGACAGGCAAAGCTATGACGGTAAATCGCCGTATATGGTCAGCGAATACGGCGGTATAAAGTGGAGTAAAAACCGAACGAATGATGCGTCGTGGGGATACGGAAAAGATCCTGAAACATCAGAAGAATTTATTGCCCGGTATTGCGGACTGACACAGGCAATCATGTCGGCGAAAAACATTTTCGGTTTTTGTTATACGCAGCTCACGGACGTGGAGCAGGAAGCAAACGGATTATATTATTATGACCGTTCACCCAAATTTTCCGAGGAACAATACGATTTGATACGGAAAACAAATACGCTTAAAGCGGCTATAGAAGAATAAAGGAGCTTATTTATGGAAAGCACTCAAACAAGCAATAACGCATTTCTATCGCTTCGGCATTTGGTAAAAATTTATCCGAACGGAGAAAAAGCGGTCTACGATTTTAATCTCGATATAGAGAAAAAAGAGTTTATCGTAATAGTCGGTCCGTCAGGCTGCGGAAAATCTACGACGCTTCGTATGATTGCAGGTCTTGAGGACATATCAGACGGCGATATATATTTGGGCGACGAGCTTCTGAATTATAAGCCGAGCAGCGAACGCAAAATGGCTATTGTATTCCAAAGCTATGCGCTTTATCCGCAAATGTCAGTCTATAACAATATAGCCTTTCCGCTCACGATTAACAAATATCCGATGCCCGTGGTGAATACCGTGCTTAAAGCAAATGCGGAAATTGAACACATATTGGAAAATGTCGAATTCAAGAAGTTTATTGGCGTTTTGTTTAACGTGTTTAATTCCAAAGGAAAATATTCCGCAAAAGAAGAACAGGTTGCAACAATATTCAATATTACTCTTTATGCCGCAAAAATTTTGTGTAGAGTTTATACAGCATATAAAGAGTTTTCTCTTAATGAATTGTGCAGTAAAGAGGAAGATATAAAAACGGAAATTCGGGCGGAATTGAGGCCGCTCGTTGAAGCCGAAAATGTTAAAGTCGAAGCGGGCGGTGTTAAATTCGATGCCGAGTTCAATGAACTTGACGAAAGCGGAAATATTAAGATTGAACACCGTAAATTTACGCCTTACGAAATAAAAACCCGTGTTTATGAGACCGCTGAAAAACTTGATTTAACACCTTACCTTGATAAATTGCCGAAAGAACTTTCGGGCGGACAGATGCAGCGCGTTGCGCTTGGTAGAGCAATCATTAAAAAAGTTCCTATTTTTATGATGGATGAGCCGCTGTCAAATCTGGACGCAAAACTTCGTCTTACTATGCGTAGTGAAATCGTTAAATTACACAACAGTATAGACGCTACTACAATTTACGTTACACACGACCAAACGGAAGCTATGACTATGGCAAGCCGTATCGTTGTAATGAGTAGGGGGTTTGTGCAACAGATAGGAACGCCCGAAGATGTTTATAATAAGCCCGTAAATATTTTTGTCGCAAAGTTTATCGGCTCGCCTACTATGAACGTTTTTAATGTGGAGTTCGATAAAGAACATAAATGTTTGGTAAACGGTGATCTTAAAATCACCGTGAGCGATGAGTTTATTAAGACGCACGATGATTTTTACACGAAAATATCTGAAAAATACCGTGTGCTTGCAGATAATTTCGACGATAAGGCTCGTGAGTATATTTTAAAAACCTTATCCGTTACGGGCGAATATTCCGAAAGCAAAAAACATAAGCAAGACACAAAAGGTATTATTGCCAAGATAAAAGGCTTGATAACTAAATTGTCTAAAAGGGATAAAGAACCCGAAGACCCGTTCAAATTTGAACGCGATGTCTGCTCCGAAAAACTGAAAGCGCTTGAAAGTTATGTTTCCGAGAATCACAGTATTATGATAGGAATTCGTCCGGAAAGAATAAAACTTGAAAAGAAAGTAGAAGGCAAAAAATACGATAAATGCATTATAGTAAAACCTACTGTCTGCGAATTGTTAGGTGGAGAATATAACATTCACTTTACTTTTTGCGGCAAGAATATGGTAGGTCAAATCGATGCAAAAGAAAAGGTATCGATACAAGATGAAATTGTCGTCAGACTTTCCTTTGAAGATTTTTATATTTTCGATCCTATTACAGGAGATGTAATCGGCTGATAATGTAATTTACAATTTATCTTTGTTTGTTACATACGGCGTGTAAAGTCTTTGCGCAGGCAGAAACGCAAGCGTAAAGACTTTATGTATATAGGTGTTATTATGACTGACATATTTAACAACTTCTTAAACCTAATAGTTTATCAAATATATCCTCGCAGCTTTATGGATGCAAACGGCGACGGTATAGGCGATATAAAAGGTATAACAGAAAAACTCGATTATCTTTGCGAACTCGGAATAAACGCAGTGTGGCTTTCGCCTTGCTATAAAAGTCCGAATTGCGATAACGGTTACGATATATCCGATTACAGCGACATTATGGATGAATTTGGTACGCTTGACGATTGGAAGGAAATGATTTCCGAAATGCACAAACGCGGCATAAAACTGATTATGGACTTTGTTGCAAATCATACGTCAATCGAACACGAATGGTTTATTCAAGCCCGTTCTTCGCGGCAAAATCCCTATCACGATTATTATATTTGGCGCGACGAAGTGCCGAATGATTGGCAATCGGTGTTCGGCGGAAGTGCGTGGGAGTACAACGAAGCCACAAACGAATACTATTTACATTCATTTGCTATAGGTCAACCAGATCTGAATTGGGAAAATCCGAAAGTACGCAAGGAAATGGCGGATGTTATCGATTATTGGGTTGATATGGGAACGGACGGCTTCAGATGTGATGTACTTGACTATATTTCCAAAGACTTTGATAAAGGTCTTATGAATAACGGTCCGAAACTTCATGAGTACATAAAAGAATTATTCGGACGTGAAAAGGTTAAAAAAATATTTACTGTCGGTGAATGTTTGTCTGACGAGCGCGATATAGTTAATATTTGCGGCGAGCAACGAAACGAATTAAAATGTATCTTTCAATTCGACCATTTTGCCGTTGGCAGAACGGAAGATAAATTCAAGCGAGTTGCGTTTACAATTGACGAAATAAGAAATATTCTCGTGAAGTGGCAGTATTTTACCGAAAGTAACGAATTGCTATATACGCTGTTTACGGATAATCACGATCAAGCTCATTATATTTCAAGGCTTGGTAATGATAAAGAATTACGTTATGAATGTGCCACGATGTATGCGGCAATGTTTTATTTGCTTAAAGGAATACCGTTTATATATCAAGGGCAGGAGTTTGGAACACCCGATCCGTATTACAATAGCATAGATAGTTTTAATGACGTCGAAACGTTTAACTATTTTAATACTCATAGGAACGAAAAAGATGTTATGAATAGAATAAATTTCGGGAGCCGTGATAATCAACGCAGACCGATGTGTTGGAATAATACAAGAAACTATGGTTTTTCCAACGGCGATAAAACTTGGACGGCGTTGCATTCGCGCGGCGCAGAAATAAGTCTCGAAAATGATAAGAAAAACAGTAAGTCGGTATTAGAGTTTTATAAAAAAATTCTTGCGTTACGCAATAACAGCAAAACAATCAAATACGGAATGTTCAAAGATTTAACGAATGGAAACGGTTACTTTGCATATTCGAGAACGCTGGGCGAAGAAACAATTACCGTAGTCTGTAATTTTGAAAAAGAGCAACAAATTTACGGATTGCAAGAGAGCGAATATCATCTCGGCAATTACGGAACAGAGCGTAAAATTAATGGTAACTATAAACCGTATGAGGTTGCGGTTTATATCGGGAGCAGAAATGGACAGTAAAGAAATAAAAAATATTTGCAGTCTTGCAGTTGCGGAAGGAATGGTACTGCTTGAAAACGACGGGATGCTACCGCTCGAAAAAAGTGACAGAGTAGCCGTATTCGGCAGAGCGCAGTTCGAATATGTAAAAAGCGGTTCGGGTTCGGGCGGCTTGGTCGTGTGTCCATATGTGACGAATATAGCCGATGAGCTTAAGAAATTCGTAAAACTCGACGAGCGCGCCGAGGGGTTTTATCGCGATTGGATAAATAAAAATCCGTACGACAACGGCGATAATTGGGAGATCCCGCAATCGCAGAAAGAAGCGGATTTAGACAGTGCGTTTGTAGAAGAAATATCGAAAAATAACGATAAAGCGATAATCGTCATATCGCGCATTTGCGGCGAAAGCTTCGAACTTAAGTCCGAAAAGGGCGGGTATTACCTTGCCGATAGTGAAGAAAAAACGATAGAGCTCGTAAGCAAGTATTTTAAGCATACCTGTGTGTTGCTCAACGTCGGGAATATCATAGATATGCGTTGGGTAAAAAAGTATTCGATAGGTACGGTCGCTTATGTATGGCAAGGCGGTCAGGAAGGCGGTGTTGGAGTGGCACAAGCACTTATCGGAGAGATTACACCGAGTGGCAAACTTGCAGATACAATAGCCGAAAATCTTTGTGATTATCCCGCTTATTCGTATTTCGGAAACAGCGTAAAAAATATCCACGTGGAAGATATATTTGTAGGGTATCGTTATTTTGAAACTTTTGCCAGAAACAAAGTTTTATATCCGTTTGGCTACGGATTATCATACACACGATTTAAGTATGAGCGAATAAACGTTGAAAAAAGCGATACAACAATAAAGATAGATGTAGCAATAAGAAATATAGGAAGATATTCGGGTAAAGATGTTTTACAATGTTATGTGAAAAAGCCGCAAGGTAAATTGGGAAAACCCGCGCGAGAGCTTGTAGCTTTTAAGAAAACCAATTTACTGCAACCCGATGAGAGTGAGACGATTACGCTTGAAATAAGCATAAATGAGTTTGCATCTTACGATGACAAAGGTGTAAGCGGCTTTTCTTATGCTTATGTTTTGGAAAAAGGTGAGTATGGAATATTTGTAGGAAATAATGTAAGAGAAGCCGAAGAAATTTTTTCGTTTAACATATTGGATACTATATGCACATATCAGTGTTCGCAAGCTGTAGCGCCTATTGAAGAATTCGAGAGACTTATTACAAAAGACGGAATTACACCCGAATACGAAATTGTGCCTACGTCGAACAATGAGAATAGCGAAAGGATAAAAAATGCGCCGATTGAAACGCTTTCTTTTACAGGAGATAGGGGAATAGATTTGCAAGACGTGGTAAGCAATAAATATTCTCTCGACGAGTTTATTGCACAATTTAATGTGCAGGAGCTTTGTCAGTTGGTACGTGGGGAAGGAATGTCGAGTCCTAAAGCACCAATAGAAGGAACGGCGGGCTGTCTTGGCGGGCTTACCGATACTATGCACAGGCACGGTGTACCTGTAATTACGGCTGTTGACGGTCCGAGCGGTGTTAGACTTACCAAGAAAGACGGATATGCTACGTGTATTCCGACTGGAACATTACTGTCCGCTATGTGGTCGCCCGACATGGTGTATAAAGTTTACGGGATTTTTGCAAATGAAATGCGAAATTACAATTTGGATGTTGCGCTTGCACCGGGCATGAATATTCATAGACACCCGCTCGGAGGACGCAATTTCGAATATTTTTCCGAAGATCCATATATTACAGGAGTAAATGCAACTATTATAGCAAAAAGTTTTTATGATAACGGTGTGCGTTGTACTTTAAAACATTTTGCTGTTAATTCACAAGAATATGAACGCGGCCGCGTCAACGAAGTTTTAAGCGAAAGAGCATTGCGTGAAATCTATTTGAAAGGTTTTGAAATAGCTGTAAAAAGCGGTTATGTGCAATATGTTATGTCGTCTTATAACAGAATAAACGGTTTATCCGCAGCGTCAAACTACGATTTGCTTACGGTTATCCTTCGTAATGAATGGGGATATAAGGGCGTAGTTATGACCGATTGGTGGACTAAAATAGATAATCCGATAAATGGTACTTTCAGCGAACATAACCTTTCGGCAATGGTCAGGGCGCAAAACGACGTGTATATGGTTACTTCCGATGCGACAAACAATTTTGACGACTTGGAAAGCGCGGTTAATAAAGGTGAACTTAATTTGGCACAGTTGCAACGTTCGGCGAGAAATTTATTCATTGCTTCTGTTGATTCGCTTGCATATAAAAACTTTGATAAAGAAAAACCGTTTATAGGTAATATTTGCGAAACTCCGTTTGCTTGCTATGAGGGAGCAAAGTGTTGCGTATCATTAGACAGAGAAGGAATATATTGCATTAAAATTTACTATTCATGTCCGGATGATGCATTAATTCAAAATGAGGAAAAGGTGCTATTTAACGGTAACGAACGTCAGATAATACTTTTGAAAGGAACATGCGGTAGTGTGCAGACGCATTCGCTTTTGATGTATTTGCACACTGATGCGGTAATTGAGTTTATGGGTTCGGCGGATATTCGAAGAATCGAATTATACAAGATGAAGGGAAAGGGATAAATTATGTTAAAACCTTATTATGAGAAAACAACGAGCGTTGGTATTTTACCAGCACGAAGTTATTATGTACCGTTTAATGAGACTGATAAGAAGTCGTATGATCGAGCACAAAGCACACGATTTATTTCTCTTAACGGTACATGGACTATAACGCCGTATGAATCTGTAATGGATGCGGACGGCTTTTGGAATCGGGAAGCGAAAACTGAAATAGATGTTCCGTCCTGCGTACAGTATTATGGGTACGATTATTTTCAGTACACGAATATGCGCTATCCGTTTCCTTTTAATCCGCCACAAATTCCTTTAAAAAATCCTGCGTATCATTATTCTCGGTATTTCGATTGGGTAAAGACCGAAAATAAAGCATACATAGTTTTTGAGGGAGTGGATAGTTGCTTTTATCTTTATTTAAACGGAAGAGAAGTCGGTTATTCCAACATATCGCATAGGATAAGCGAGTTCGACGTAACGCCATATTTAGTTGACGGACGCAATAAAATAGACGTTTTAGTGCTTAAATGGAATGCAGGAAGCTATTTGGAAGATCAGGATAAATGGCGGTTTACGGGCATATTCCGTGACGTATATATGTTGATCCGCCCGCAAGAGCATATAACCGATTATAAGATTACAACCGATATTAAAGATAAAAACGGAATAGTGTCGTTCAAAAATAACGGCGAAATAACCGTTGCGGTTGAGTTTAATAATGATACAAAGCAGGTAGCAAAACACGAAACAGTAGTATTTACCGTAAAGGATGCGAAATTTTGGAGTGCTGAAACGCCGTATCTCTATGATATGAAAATTTTCGCAAACGGTGAAGTAATTTATAATCGCATCGGCATACGCACGACGGAAATAAAGGACGGAGCGTATTTGTTTAACGGCAAGCCGATAAAATTTTACGGAGTGAATAGGCACGATTTCCACCCCGAAAAGGGCTATGCAGTCAGCAGGGAAGATATGCTGAAGGATGTGCTTTTAATGAAAAGCCTTAACGTAAACGCAGTGCGAACGTCGCATTATCCCGCGTCGCCGCTGTTTTACGAGCTTTGCGACGAGTATGGACTGTATGTAATGAGCGAAGCCGATTTAGAAAGCCACGGAGTAGTAACAAGTCAAGGCGATTATGACGAAAAGCTACATGCGTTGATTGCCGATAACGCGTTGTTTGAACAAAGCACTATAGAAAGAAATGTTTGCAACGTTGAAGAACACAAGAATTTTACAAGCGTTGTTATGTGGTCGCTCGGCAACGAAAGCGGTTGGGGAGCTAATCTTAAAAAAGCGTTTCAAATTGTATCAAACAGCGACAGCCGTCCCATACATTACGAAAGCATCAACGCCGACATAGTGGCAGAAAGCGAATATTACGGTTCGGGCTTACAAATGGTAAGCAAAATGTACGTTGCGCCCGAATGGATGGAAAACGAATTTCTTAACGACAAAAAAGAAAACAGACCGTTATTGTTATGCGAGTATGCTCATGCAATGGGAAACGGTCCGGGTGGGCTTAAAGAGTATTGGGATATAATAGAAAGCTCCGATAGATTTATGGGCGGCTTTATTTGGGAGTGGGCTGATCATGGCGTAAAATACGGTAAAGAAAACGGATATAAATACGGTGGCGATTTTGGTGAGCATCAGCACGATGGTAATTTTTGTATCGATGGTATAGTAACTGCCGACAGAAAGATAAAAGACGGAACACTTCAAATGAAATTATATTATCAACCGTTAAAATTTGAAAGAAAAGGCAGCGTTCTCGTAATAACAAATAAAAACTTTTTCAAACCCGAAATAGGTGTGCTTTCAATAAACGGCAACAAACAAAGTGTATGTATACAGCCTCGCCATAGCCTTACATTGAATGTGCCCGAAATAGATCTTCAAGTGCAATATTTTGTAGGTGATAATGAAGTTGCGCGGGCGCAATTCATTACGGGAAAGCACATAGTTGTATTCGAATCTAAAACCATTACCACCGAAAGTCAAACAGATTCTTTAATCGTTTACGTCGGAAAGAACGAGTATAAATTCAATTTGCGGAGTGGGGAAATAGAAAGTGTAAAGGCTAACGGCGTAAAATATGGAGATATCAAATTCAATCTTTGGCGCGCTCCAATTGATAACGATTTATTCATGAGAGAGAAATGGCAGAATGCAAATATAAAATTTGCTCGTCCTGTTGTTGAAAAATATAGAGTTAGCGATAACTTTGTAGAATTCGATGTTGTTATTATGTCAAAGAACGTGCCATTATTAACAGCAAAACTTCATTATGCTTTTAGTGCGAATGGTGTGCAGATAGAATTTGACTATAAACAAATACAACCTGAAAATTATGTATTTTTGCCGAGAGTAGGGCTAATTATTAAACTTGACAAATCGTTCGATAAATTAAAATATAAGGCATACGGCGAAGGTGCAACATATTGCGATATGTATGAGTATTCTTTCAAATCCGTCTACGAAAGTGCAATATATGAACAATATTTTCATTATGTAAAACCGCAGGAAAATGGTAGCCATTATTTACCCGATTATGCCGAAGTATCGAATGGTATACATTCGGTGTGCATTGAGGGCATGCAGTCTTTTTCGGCTTTGCCGTATAGTGCGGATCAACTTGAAAAGGCGAAGCACGATTACGAGTTGCCCGATAGCGACGGAACATATTTTTGTGCGGACTATTTTATGAGCGGTTTGGGTTCTAACTCCTGCGGGCCTTTGCCGCCGAAAAGATACAGGGTTCCCGAAACTGGAAAAGGCAGAATAATAATTACGTTTGGTAAATAATGCATAATAAAATTGATATTGATTTGGAAATAGCGCACTTGCCCGTTGATTTGGTAACAGGCATACATAAAGAGCGATTTTTTATTGAATACGACGAATTTAACGCAAATCGGGCGGAAAATAAGCTGTTAAAATCTACACTTCTTTTGCTTGCGCGGAAGTCGGTGTCAGCGGCAAATCAGGCGGATATCCGTAATTTGCTCGTCCTTTTTTCTGAAATATCTCCGTCGAAAGATTACGAAAAGGATTTTTCCGTTTCTTGCCTTGAACGCAGTACACAGTATTATCGCGGTGCGCTCGATTGGTGCAAGATTTTTCTTGCGGGGAAGTCATTCCTCTCTTTTAGGGGAGAAGAATACGCCTCTGCGTTGCTGTTTCCGATGGAGCGACTCTTTCAGGATTATGTTGCAAAAGAAATTCGCCGTGTGCTTATGCCGCACGGTTGGGCTGTGTCCACGCAAGAATCGGCGCAGTATTTGTTTGACGATCCGCAAAAATTTAAATTGCGTCCGGATATCGTGGTGCGAAAAGACGGAAAAACGTATATTTTTGATACGAAGTGGAAATTGCTTTGCGACGACGCTACAAAAAATTATCGCATTTCGCAAGGCGATATGTATCAGATGTATGCGTATCATAAAAAGTATGAGAGCGAGAATGAAACGATTTGCGGGGTTTATTTGTTGTATCCGCAATTTGATGAGAACTTTGTCGGGCTTAAATATTCTTCTGCAAAGGATAAAGTGAACGTAAAAATTCGTTTTATCGATTTAATGAATATAGGAAAAAAGTCGGGCTCCGGCGAGACGTTGGATGATGTTTTAACGGATTCGATTTGGTGCAGAACGGTAAGCATCAAAGAATAGAGGAGATAAAGCAGTTAAGGGAGTAAGAAGCATAGCCGAATTTTGCTTTTTCGGTCGGCTATGGTAGCATAGTTCCTCGCGGAAGTCAACGGCCGCAAAATCGTTGCTTAAAACACTTATATAAACGAATTGAGAGCCGAGCAAGGA